>Ga0209514_10004724_pt1 | contig 18068 bp, 17 predicted proteins | sample Subgrocontami58m_FD_187452 | JGI IMG/M metagenome (GOLD analysis project Ga0209514, IMG submission 187452) | Subsurface groundwater microbial communities from S. Glens Falls, New York, USA - GMW37 contaminated, 5.8 m (SPAdes) (version 3) | ecosystem: Environmental > Aquatic > Deep subsurface >...
CGCGCCGCCTCCAGCACCTGCTGGAGTTTTTCCTCCGGCACGGGGTCGCGCTTGTAGGCGCGCACGCTGTACCTCTTCCTGATCAATTCCTGAAAATCCATGGTCTGCCTCCCTGTTGTTTATTCCCCAATAATCTTGACCAAGGCCCGTTTTCGGTGACGGCATTAACGGAGCATATCTACTTACCGAAAAATTTTATATGAAAATAGTGTCACCCTGAGCCTGTCGAAGGGTGGTGTCATAGTTCCCTTCGGCATGCTCAGGGCCGGCTCAAGCTCACCATGGCACTGTGATTTTCATCCTTCGTTGTGCCCGTGCCGGGCATGGGCGTTATTTCGAAAACGAATCTCCAGATAAGCCCACCACGTCATTCTCTTCTGCGTCTATCTCCCTAAGTGGCCGATGATCAGGCGAGGTCGAAACGGTCAAGGTTCATTACCTTGTTCCATGCCGCTACAAAGTCGCGCAGGAACTTCTCCCGGGAGTCCTCGCAGCCGTATACTTCCGCCAAAGCCCGGAGTTGGGAGTTCGAACCGAAGATGAGGTCGACTCGGGTGCCGGTCCACTTGAGTTCGCCCGTTGCACGATCACGGCCCTCGAACACGTCGTCGGCTTCGGGGGCCGCCTGCCAAGTGGTTCTCATGTCGAGCAGATTCACGAAGAAGTCATTGGTGAGCGTCTCTGGCCGCTTGGTGAAGACGCCCTGTTGGGACTGTCCGTAGTTGGCATTCAAGGCTCGCAGACCGCCAACCAGAACCGTCATCTCAGGGGCGGTCAGCGTCAGCAATTGCGCCCGATCAACCAGCAGCTCCTCTGCCGATACGGTGTATTTGGTCTTGAGGTAGTTCCGGAACCCGTCTGCAGACGGTTCGAGGACGGCGAACGACGCCACGTCGGTTTGCTCCGGCGACGCATCCGTGCGTCCCGGCGTGAAGGGAACGGTCACAGCGTGGCCGGCATTCTTCGCCGCCTGCTCGACGCCTGCGCATCCGCCCAGAACAATCAAATCGGCGAGCGAAACCATCTTCCCGCCTGACTGGGAGCGGTTGAACTCCTTTTGGATTCCCTCAAGGACCTGCAGCACGGTTTTTAGTTGGGCAGGCTCGTTAACTTCCCAATCCTTCTGCGGCACGAGACGGAGGCGCGCGCCGTTCGCCCCGCCACGCTTGTCGGAGCCGCGGAACGTGGACGCCGACGCCCAGGCCGTCGAGACCAGTTGGGAGACAGACAGCCCCGCAGCGAGGATTTTGCCCTTGAGGGCGGCGATGTCCTGCCCGTCAATCAATTTATGCGTGACCGCGGGGACGGGGTCTTGCCACAGGAGATCTTCTTCAGGCACTTCCGCGCCGAGATAGCGCGCGCGCGGTCCCATGTCGCGGTGGGTCAGCTTGAACCACGCCCTGGCAAAGGCGTCCGCGAATTTCTCGGGGTCCTGCTGGTAGCGCCGCGCGATCGGCTCGTAGACCGGGTCGAAGCGAAGGGAGAGGTCCGCCGTGGTCATCATCGGCCGGCGCTTCTTTGACGGGTCGTGCGCGTCAACCACCATGTCCTCTTCGGCCACGTCCTTGGCCAGCCACTGATACGCGCCGGCGGGGCTCTTAACCAGTTCCCACTCGTACTTGAACAGCACGTTCAGATAGCCCATGTCCCATTGGGTCGGGTTCGGTTTCCAGGCGCCCTCGATGCCGCTGCCGATCGCATCGCCGCCTTTGCCGCTGCCGAAGCTGCTCTTCCAGCCGAGTCCCTGCTCCTCGATGGCGGCGGCCTCGGGCTCCGGACCGACAAGGGCCGGATCGCCCGCGCCATGAGCCTTGCCGAAGGTGTGCCCGCCGGCGACGAGCGCGACGGTCTCCTCGTCGTTCATCGCCATGCGGCCGAAGGTCTCTCGCACATCACGGCCGGAGGCGACCGGATCCGGGTTGCCGTTCGGGCCTTCCGGGTTCACGTAGATCAGGCCCATCTGCACGGCGGCGAGAGGATTCTCGAGTTTTCGGTCACCGGTGTAACGCTTGTCTTCAAGCCAGGTGTCCTCAGCCCCCCAGTAAATGTCTTCTTCGGGCTCCCAGACGTCTTCGCGCCCGCCACCGAAACCGAAGGTCTTAAAGCCCATCGACTCCAGAGCGCAGTTGCCGGCCAGGATCATCAGATCGGCCCAGGAAATTTTCCTGCCGTATTTCTGCTTGATCGGCCACAGCAAGCGGCGCGCTTTGTCGAGGTTGACGTTATCCGGCCAGCTGTTGAGCGGCGCGAAACGCTGCGAGCCCGAGGAGGCGCCGCCGCGGCCGTCTCCGGTGCGGTAGGTGCCGGCGCTGTGCCACGCCATCCGGATGAAGAGCCCCCCGTAGTGACCGTAATCAGCCGGCCACCAGTCCTGCGAGTCGGTCATCAGCTTACCGAGGTCCTTCTTCAGTGCCTCCAGGTCGAGTTTCTTGAATTCCTCGGCATAGTTGAACTCCTCGCCCATCGGGTTAATCAGGGGAGAGTTCTGATGCAGGATCTTGAGGTTCAACTGGTTTGGCCACCAGTCCCGGTTTGACCTGCCACTGCTGGCAGTGGGTTTGTCAACTCCGCCCATGACCGGACGCTTGCTGTCTTTATTCATCTCTGCTCTCCTTTCAGGTTTAGATTTGCAGAGCTAACGACCGGCTAAGGCGCGTCGGCTTGTTGTCGTCGCTCTTAATGCTATTGTTCGTAACTTCTATCTTATTTGCCGACCAATCGTGCCAACAGGACATCTTCAACATTCCGCCGTGCATCGATTACGGCTAAAACATATATTTTTCGTTCACCGATTCTGTAAACTAGTCGCCATGGCGGGATAATAAATTCCCTGTATTGTAATATTCCTTGTGCTTGCAGCTCTGGTACAATTCGGCCTCTTTCAGGAAGGGTGTAGAGATTTGCTGCGCTTTGTTTGATATTATTCAGTATAGTTAACGCATTTTTGTGGTTATCTATACAAATATATTCTATTATTTCCTTTAGATCGTTTTCCGCGACATTGGTCCAAATAATTTCATTCTTTGGATTCATCAAAGTTTTTCTTTCAATGCCTTTTCGATGCCTTTAAACACTTCCTCTTGCGGCTTAACCTTGCCATTTCGCAGATCACTTTCCCCCTGGGATAACAATTTTAACAGGCCAATCGCGTTCCGCATATTTTCATAGCTTTCAGGATCCTGAAGAACCGCCCTGGGTTCACCGTTCTGGGTTATTATCACAGGGCGATGAGTTTCGTTGATCTGATTCAACAAATCTGCTGCCTTTGATTTTAAATAAGTAACTGGTTTTATATCGCTTGTTATATTCATCTTATACCTCCGGTCCGCATATAGTATCGAATATGGACCGAGTGTCAAGACATTTTTTGAAGAGATCTCGCCTCCCTGCGGTAAGCGCAGGCGAAAATTTATTCCCCGATAATCTTCACCAAGGCCCGTTTCTTTCGCTTTCCATCAAATTCACCATAAAAAATCTGCTCCCAGGGGCCGAAATCAAGCTTGCCATCAGTGACCGCAACGACTACCTCGCGGCCCATGATTTGCCGCTTTAGATGGGCATCACCATTATCCTCTCCCGTCCGGTTGTGCCTGTATTGAGAAACAGGCTCGTGCGGAGCAAGCTTTTCCAGCCAGTCATCATAGTCTTGCTGAAGGCCGGATTCGTCATCGTTGATGAAAACGGACGCCGTGATATGCATCGCGCAAATCAACGCCAGGCCCTCTTTGACGCCGCTTTTCTTAAGACATTGCTCCACCTGAGGCGTGATATTAACAAATGCTCGCCTGGTGGGGATGTTAAACCACAGTTCTTCACGGAAAGATTTCATGAGCTCACCTCGGGAAAAAGAAGCTTAAAGATAGAAATTAATCGGCCAATAATCAAGGAAAATCAAGCAAGAAACCGGCCGCCGAAAGATTGCCAGGCCGTCCCGGGTCAGGACAGTCCGGCGCCCGCAGCCGATCTCCTGAGCAAAAGGGCAAAAAAAGCGCTAAGAACGATGCCGATCAACATTAACACCGTAGCGCCGAGGAAAAATCCGTGATAGCCGCCGACGGTAACCAGGGCGCCGCCCAGTACGGGGCCGAAAAAGTAGCCCGCCTGCATGGTGCAGAGGATCAGGTTGGCATTCAGGGGACGGAAGAGCGGGACGGAAACATTGAACATCAGACCGTAGAGGGCAGGATAGGACATCCCGTTGCCCAGGCCGAACAGCGCCGCCGCCAAGGGCACCGCCCACTCCCCGGTGAGACGGTCCAGAGTCAGGTATCCCAGGGCGGCCAGGGCAAAGGACGCCGCCACCAGGATTACTTTGTCGATTGTATCGAAGAGTCGTCCCGCCAGGATACGAAAGCTCACCATCACCACCATCTGGATCATGAAGAAGATCCCCGTGCCGGCCATTCCCTGTTGTCTGGCAAACCCTTTGAAGAAAAAAAAGACGCTGCTCCAGTTCATAAAATAACTGAGGTTCAAAAAGAGAAGCAACCCGATGGGCAGGCGGGTTACGTTGGCCCGGATATCGGCCCAGGCCGGCCGCTGTTTTTTTTCTCCTTCACTTCCCCTCCGCCGCTGACTCTCTTGGCCGACCCGCCAGGCGAGCCACCCGGCCGGAAGCAGCGGCAAGGTGGCGGCCGCGTAACCATGCGCCGGGGTGGGAATAAAAGAGGACAACAGGTCCACCACTGCCGGTATCAGGCCGAAAGGCAGGAGGACGGCTACGGTATAAATGGCAAAGGCCTGGCCGATCCTCGCCGCCGGGATGACCGTCACGAAAAACGCCATCACCCCCGCCCCCGCAAGAAAATTTCCCGCGCCGTTCAACATGCGGACGGCCACCAGGCCCCAGAAGGAAGAGATGAATAAATAGCTCCAACCACACGCTACCATCACGACCATCCCCAGCATTACCACGCGCGTCGCATTGGCGGCATTCACGAAGGGACTGGCAAAAAGATATAACAGCATGGCCGTGAACGCATAGGCCCCAATGACAACCCCCCGCAATTCGATAGGAATCATCAGAGTTTCAAGGTAGGTGAAGAGATTGTAATAGATCGTCAGGTTACAGGAACAGACAAAGGCAACCAGACAAATGACGGCGAGCTCAATCGTTAACAGCCTGGGGGATGCAGCCACGGTGTTTCACCTGTTAGTAAGTTAGAAATTGCTCCCTTCCGGGGGAGGAATTTCGTTAGCTTAGACCGTTGATCAGGGTTACGAAACCAAGGTATTGCGCTTGCATAAGCTAAATAGGGAAAATGGGCAAGAACTTTCGCCGGGTGGTTGGCCGCCGTTTTAATTGTGTTGTCAACCATTTTAATGGTGGAAAAAACTTGGTGAGCGGATTAATATATCTCCCGTTGACGAATCAGAACAGTTGGAGAAACTTGACGGACAAGGAGAAGTTTCATGCTGCCGAAAACAGTGGTCGGCTACAGCATAACCGATGCGGAATATTATTATGCGATGTTGGCCTGGCGGGGCAAGGAGCGCATCGACTTCTTCTTTACCGATTGTGGCCTGGCCCGGGAAAGCAACCTGGACAACGAGGAGTTCATCAAGGCCCTGGTCCGTGAAAGAATAGGCACAACAGATAAGTACGCCCTGCTGATCGGCGAGGATACCGGGTTTCGCCATAAGTACGTCCACTGGGAGGCGGAAGCGGCCATCGCCAAAGGATGCACTATTATCGGCGTCAATCTCGACGGCTCGCGCCAGATTATCGAAAGCAAGTGCCCGGCGGCAATTTTCGATGTGGGCGCTGTTTTTATCCCCTTCTCTCCCCGGATCCTGGCTTATACCCTGGTCAATTACCGTAAGCGGGCACAGGGAAACTGGCATTTCCCGGACCAGGTATACCAACAGCTGGGTTACGAAGTTTCCTGATTCGCCGGAATTATGGCCGGTTGCCGGCACATTATCCCCTGTCGGTCGCCAATCTTTTCCCAGCCGCTACTGCCCAAAACATTTTCGTAGAAATGCTCACGCCTGATACAAATATGTACCATTTTTTCCTGCTTCAGTCATGCCCACCAGGTAATTAACTAACAATACAATATACATACGTAATTGGCATAAAGTTCGCTAAGGCTTAGATAAAGAGCGGGCGACTGATACCATCGCCGGCCGCAGAATTAGATTTTCTTAGCCAAGGAGGAAGAAATGAAGAGCATCATATCATTGGTTTCAGCAGTGACCGTTATGGCACTTATGGCCGGCGTTGCCTGTGCCACGCCCTCAACCCAGATCTGGATACCTTCCACGGACATCCAGGCCTACAAAACGGTCCACTTCGGTTTTGACACCTATATCAAGACCGCCACTCAGGACAACGGTACACAAGAGCCGACCGTGACGAACCTGGGGCTGACGACGGGCGTCCTGCCCTGGCAGAAGTTGCAGATGGAAGCGGGTCTCGATTACCGTGATGCCGGCGGCAATCATACCTACCCCCTGCTGTTCAATGCCAAGATCGGCATGCCGGAAGAGGCGCTGTTCAAAGCTTCGCCGGCCCTTGCCTTGGGCGGATATGATTTCGGTACGCAGCAGGATGTTTCCGATTACAATATCATTTATGCCCTGGCGGCCAAGACCATGGGGAAATTGGGCCGGTTTTCCGCCGGTTATTACACCGGCAACGACAAGCTCCTCCTGGACCTCGCCGGGAACAAGGACAATCACGGCATTCTGCTCTCCTGGGACCGGTCCATCCCGGAGATATCGGATAAATTATGGCTGGCCGTTGATTATCAGGGCGGGAAGAACAGTTACGGAGCGCTGAGTTTCGGCGCGGCCTGGAAGTTTGCCCCCAATGTCGGCGTCATCCTGGGGTATGATATCTATAACGAAAGCTTCTACAAGCCTACGGCGACCATTCAGCTGGATATCGACTTTTAGAAGGACTTGACTGTCGCCCGGGGAAACCCAGCGGCCGCGCGAAAGGAGACAATTATGAAAAGATTAATGAGTATATGGATGACAATTTTATGCCTGGCTTTCTCAACCAGCTTGCCGGTTTTCGGGGAGGAGCCGGCACCGGTACATGTATTTACAGCACCGGCGGCGCCAGTAGTCGCCGCCATAAATACGGGCGATACGGCCTGGGTGTTGATATCAAGCGCCCTTGTTCTTCTTATGACCATCGGACTGGCCTTTTTCTATGGAGGACTGGCACGAAGAAAAAATGTCCTTTCCATCATCATGCAGTGCATCATCATTATGTGCCTCATCAGTTTGCAGTGGGTGCTTTACGGCTACTCCCTGGCCTTTGGACCCGATACGGGACAGGGCATAATCGGGAGCCTCGCCTGGTTCGGTCTCCGCGGTGTGGGCGGGCAACCTAACACGGACTACGCCGCTACCATTCCCCACCAGGTCTTCATGATCTTCCAGGCCATGTTTGCCATCATCACCCCAGCCCTCATCATCGGGGCCTTCGCCGAAAGGATCAAGTTTTCCGCCTTTCTCATCTTTACCCTGCTCTGGGCGACTTTGGTCTACGATCCCATGGCCCATTGGGTATGGGGAACGGGAGGGTGGCTGAAAAACCTTGGCGCCCTGGATTTTGCCGGCGGGATTGTTGTCCATGTCATCTCCGGCGTTTCCGCACTGGTCATGTGTATTCTCATCGGCAAGAGAGTAGGTTCCGACAAACAGAGCTACCGCCCCCACAACTTGCCATGGACGGTTATGGGAGCGGGCATACTGTGGTTTGGCTGGTTCGGGTTCAACGCGGGGAGCGCCTTGGCCGCCAACGACCTCGCCGCTAATGCCTTTGTCACCACGAATACCGCTACTGCGGCCGCGGGGCTGACCTGGGCACTGATTGAATGGTGGAAACATGGAGCGCCCACCTTGCTGGGCACGGTTACCGGCGCCGTTGCCGGCATGGTGGCCATCACGCCGGCCTGCGGCTTTGTCAGCCCCGCCAATGCCATCTTTATCGGCGCCATCGTCAGCTTTCTCTGTTTTTTCGCCATGACCAGGATAAAAGCCTACTTCGGCTATGACGATGCCCTGGACGTCTTTGGCGTTCACGGTGTCGGCGGCATTTGGGGAACCATCGCCACGGGATTGTTCGCCGAAAAGGCGGTTAACGCTGCCGGCGCCAACGGGTTATTTTTCGGCGGCGGACATCAGTTCCTTGTGCAGGTCCTGCTGGTAGTTGTGGCGGTAGTCTATGCCGTCATCATGTCCCTGATCCTTTTCAAAATCGTTGACACGCTGGTGGGTGTGAGAGTGGACAAGAAAGACGAACTGATCGGTCTTGATTTGACCCAGCACAACGAGTCTGCTTACACGGTCCTGGAATAAAGGAGGAACAGACCATGAAATTCATTATTGCGATAATTCAGCCCCACAAACTCGACGAAGTGATGAGTGCCCTGGAAGAAGTCGACGTCAACCTGATGACCGTCTCCAATGTCCTGGGCCGGGGAAGACAAAAGGGAGTCACTGAAATTTACCGGGGCGCCAAAGAGGTCGGCAGCCTGCTGAAGAAGGTAAAGCTGGAAATTGCCGTCAACGACGACTACGTTGAACCGACCATCAACGCAATCGTCAAAGGGGCTCATACCGGTGAAATCGGCGACGGCAAGATCTTTGTACTGGACCTGGGCGAATGCGTACGCATCGGCACCGGAGAACGGGGCGGCAAAGCGATCGGTTGACCAATGACCAAAACAAAGAGGCCGGAAAAGGTTTCCCCCTTCTCCGGCCTCTTTCCTGCTGCCCTCGTAAAGGATCACGCTGTTCGTCACCCCGGCGCCCTTCGGCGGGCTCAGATGAGCGAGGCCGGGGTCCAGAACGTATTGAAACGACTGGATTCCGGCCTTCGCCGGAATGACCTCATGGGTTAGCTTTTGACTTTTTGCGAGACCATCAAAACTCAACTGTTCAAGACGGAATATTCATACTCCTGCCCCGGTTCCAGGACGATGACTTCCACTTCCGGAGCTTTTTCCCTGACCAAATCCACGAAAGAAGCTGCATCCTGGACCAGGATCGGGAAGGTGCGATAGTGCATAGGGATAACCTTGCGCGGGTGGAGCAATTTAACGGCCTGGGCCGCCTGCTGCGGATCCATGGTAAAACAGCTGCCGATGGGAAGAAGCGCGACGTCGATGTCATACAGGTCTCCCAAAAGTTGCATGCTGCTGAAGATCCCGGTATCGCCGGCATGATAGATCGTCGTCCCGTCCTCGAGCTTCATGATGTAGCCAGCCGGCACTCCCGACTCCGAAGAATGCAGCGCCTGAGTCATGGTAATCGCCAGATTGTGTATCCGCACCGTGCCGCCGATATTCATCCCCAGCCCCCCCAGAATGACCTGCCCCTCCGGAAAGGCTTGACCTATTTTTAACTTGCCCACTGTTTCCGGGCAACCGATGACGGTAGCGCCGGTCTTCCTGGCGATAGCCACGGCATTGGAGGCGTGGTCGAAGTGATCGTGCGTGACCATGATCAGGTCTGCCTGGCTGATGTCTTCCAGCCGGACGGGACAGAGGGGATTGCCGGCTATCCAGGGATCAATGATTATCACCTTACCGTTCGTTGTTCGCACTTGGAAACATGAATGACCTAACCATCTGATAGTGTTTGCCATTTTTTTTACCTCCCTCCTTGTGCTTTTTATCTTCTTTTCATCAAGCAATCAGTTGACCTGCAAGGTCAAAATAGCGCCGGGAAGTGCCCGCCAAAGATGAGCAGGCCGATAAATACCGCCCCTACAGCGGCAAAGAGCACCGCCGCCGCGGCCACATCCTTCGCCCTCCCGACCAGCGGGTTGTAGCCGGGCGAAACGGCGTCGGCCAGGACTTCAATGGCGGTGTTCAGAACTTCCGTGACGAAAACGGCCATAACGGCGATAATCAGCAGGCACCATTCCAACCGACTGAGGTCGCAATAGAACCCCAGGGCGGCAACTGCCAGGGAGACCGCAATGTGAAACCGGGCATGAGGCTCCGATCTTATTAAGAAGCTTGCTCCCTGCAGCGCGTACGCAAAACTCATTATCTGTTTTTTTATAAAAGATTTCACTCAACCAATACTCAGAAGCCAAATGACATCATCAACCCGTAACGTTCTCCCGTTACCTGCGGCAACAACATAAGCTGCCTGTCTTTCTTGGCATGTAAACGCAGTACGGCCCGGCCCGTAAAATAGCCCAGGGCCGCTCCCAGGAAGGCATCCGAACTCCAGTGTTCGTTGTCGTTCAACCGGGAGAAGGCAACCAGCGATGCTATCCCGTAGGCGGCGGGGGCCACATAAACGTTTTCACTTTCCGCGGCGATGACCGTGGCCAGAGAAAAAGCCGCGCTGGCGTGCTCCGAGGGAAAGGAGAGGTTGGCGGTGGAAAAACCCGGACCGTCCCAGCGATCGTACCCGTCACCCTTATCAGGGCGATGTCGGTGACCGGCGAATTTTATGAGACCCGTAAAGGCGCCGGCGATGATGACGCTCTCCGCCCCTAAGAGGCCAATCCGCTTGGCTTTTTCGCTGCCCTGGGTCTCTCCGTAATAATAGGCAAAACCCAAAGCCGGCAGGATAACGAACGGATTGCCGAAGGGGCCGAAAACGCCGGCCAGATCGTCAGTCGTCCCGCTGCGCCGCTCCTGAAACCACTCCTTCAGGTCCTGATCATAGGCATACAAGCCGGCGGACAGGGACAGCATCAGGGCGGCGGCTGACCAGTCCCCGGCATCCCAATAACGGGGAGAATTAACCATTTTGCCCGCATCGGCCAGGTACCCTTTCAGGTAGGCCTCATCAAGATGCAGGCCGGCCGGCCGGGTATCTTTCGTTCCCTCGTAACCGATCCCCGACTCCGGCAAACGGAGCGGCAAGCTATCGGAGCCGGCCCCCGCAGCAGGCGCAGGGATCGAAAAGCTCATCAAGAGAAGAACAAGCAAAACAATAGCTTGCCCTTTCACGGCTCCGGCAAAGCGACATGACAATGCCGGCAGGGACAAACCCGGGGGTTGAGGCCTGACCGCCGTCGAGTTCCCGGATTCCCGCCTGCGCTCACCTGACCTGGCGGTCATCAACGTGCCAAAGGTCTTCATCATTTATGGCAAAGTTACCGGCACCGGGGTGAAGCTGTCAGTCGTGGTACCGTTACCCAGTTGGCCATTGCCGTTATTTCCCCACGCCCGGACCGTATTGTCAATCGTCAGGGCCAAGGTATCTTCATTGCCGGCCGCAACAGCGATGGCCGCCGATAATCCGTTGACCTGCACCGGCGTACCGCTGTTGACTGCTGTGCCATTGCCCAGTTGGCCATGGCCGTTGCCGCCCCAGGTCCAAACCGTTCCATCGTTGAGCATCGCGACCGAGTGGTTAAGACCGGCGGCGATACCCGCGACGCGCAGCAATCCGCCGACCTTGGCCGGCGTCGATCTGTCAAAGTTGGTCCCATCGCCGAGTTGACCACTGCCGTTACCGCCCCAGGTGATAACCGTAAAGGCCGTAACTTCGTTCCTTAAAGCGAGCGTGTGGGTAGAACCGGCGGCGATGGCAACCACCGCCGCGAGTCCGGTCACCTGCACGGGAGAGGTACTGTTGTTTGTCGTGCCGTTGCCCAACTGGCCGTTTACATTATTCCCCCAGGTCCAAACCGTACCGTCGCTTCTCAGGGCAACAGAGTGGCCATTGCCGGCAGCGACAGCCGTCAAGCCCGACAGCAAACCGAAGCCCCCTGCCCCCACAACCTGTACCGGGATCGTTCTTTGGGTCACGGTGCCGTCGCCCAGCTGACCAAGGCTATTATTTCCCCAGGCCCAGACCGTGCTATCATTCTTCAGGGCCAAGGTATGGCCAACGCCTGCGGCCACGGCGATTATGCCGGACAGCCCATTCACCTGGCCGGGGATGGATCTGGCGGCCGTACTGCCATCGCCGAGCTGACCACTTACGTTATTTCCCCAGGTCCAGACGGTACCATCATTTTTCAGGGCCACCGTGTGGTCCAGGCCGGCAGCCACGGCGATCACATCCAGCAGTCCGCCAACCGGCACGGGAGTGGTTTTCTGGGTCGTACTCCCATCTCCCAACTGGCCATTCACGTTGTTCCCCCAAGCCAAAATCGCGCCGTCGTTTTTCAGGAAAAGGGTGTGATTTGCCGTCGCCAAGCGGCCCGAAAAAATTGCACTGAAGTCAAACCCCGTGCCGTCGATGCCGTTTAACCAGCCGGGCCGGCTGGAGGGACTAAAGGAAAATCCCGCCCGTGACGGTGTAACCGTAAAAATGCCGCCGGGAACGTTGCTAAAGGTAAAATTGCCGTTTACATCCGTCGCTACCGCCAGCGAAGCGTCGCCGGAAAGGGACACGTTAACGCCTTCCAGCCCTGACCCTCCGCCCGTGATCCGGCCGGAAAGAGTGTAAGTCTTGTCACTGCTGCCGCATCCGGAAAGCAACAGCATAACCGCCACCAATAAAGAAAGCCCCGAGGCGGTGAAAAGTTCAGCCCGCTTCGCCCTGCCGCAAGTCGTCATGATTGTACTCCCAGATTTTCGTTTGCTCATCTCTGCATCGCTTCCCCCCTATCACGATTGGCAGAAGAAATCTACTGTTCAGAAGAAACGGGTATTGACACCGCAGCGGCAAATGTATATTGCTGTTTTGGTGTTCATTGGGAGGGCAAGTTGGGACGTATCAGTTTCGAGGGTTTAAAGGCAAAGTCAATTCTTCTGGTCTTGACCGCCGTCCTGCCTTTGTTTGTTCTCATCGTCTATGCCGGAATACAGGAACGCAGCCACTCGCTGGACCAAGCCCAGCGGAACACCCTGGTTCTGGCGAGGAATATCGCCGCCGCCCAGGATGACTTCATCCATAATGCCCACCATATCCTCTTTTTTGTGTCCCAGATGGTGGATGAGCATGAACACCGGCCGGCAACCTTCCGGCAGATGTTTGTCCGCCTGTCGCAGCAGATGCCCGAGCTGACCGGAATAATCGTCGCCCGGGCCAGCGGCGAAGTAATCACTCATACCTTTCCCCTCAACGGAAAACTCAATATCTCCGACCGGCCGATTTACCAGCGCCTGATGCTGAAGAAAAGTTTCGTTATCGGTGAATATCAGGTTATTGGGCCTCTGGGCGCGCCCATCCTCACTTTAGCCCTTCCCATTTTGAATGGGGACGGCGAGGTAAAGCAGATTATCGTTACGGAAATTGATTTAAGAAAACTCGCTCTTTTCATAAACCACCAGGAACTCCCGGAGGGTGCCGAACTGACCCTGATCGATGCCCGGGGAACCGTTTTGCTCCGCCACCCCCGCCAGGATGCTTTAATCGGCAAACCCCTGCCGGAAAAGGGCCTTGCCGACATCATCCTGGCTTCCGCACAGGGGGTTGCCCAGGCCTCCGGCCCGGACGGAATAAATCGGCTTTACGGCTTTGCCGCCTTTGGCCGGCCCGCCGGAACAATCTATGTAAGCATCGGCGTTCCCAGCAAATCGGCCTTTGCCCATGCCGACCGGACAACATTGCAGCACCTGCTCTGGTTTATTCTCGTCACCCTGCTGGTTTTAGTCCTGGCCTGGCAGGGAAGCGACGTTTTCATCATCCGCTCGCTCAACCGCTTGCTTGTTACTGCCAGGCTTATAGCAAAGGGCAATCTGCAAGCCCGCGTGGGAGGCCCCTATGGACAAGGAGAGATCGGTCAACTAACCAGCGCCTTCGACAAAATGGCGGCAGTGCTCCAGGAGCGGGAAGAGCAAAACAAACAGGCGCTGGCGGCGTTGCGTGCGAGCGAGGCACGCTACCGGAGCCTCATGGTGACTTCACCCGATGCCGTTTTCCTTATCGCGTCCAATGCCCGCATTCGCATGGTTAACCCGCAGGGGACCTCACTTCTGGGATATGATCGGGAAGAAGAGATAATCGGCCGGCATATCCTGGATTTTTTCCCCCGGGAAGAACACGCGGCCGCAATTGAGAGCTTCACAAATACGGTGGCCAGGGGCAGCACCCGGAATATTATTCAGCACGTCCTGAAAAAGGACGGCCGCATCTTCCCTGTGGAAATCAATGCTTCCGTGATCAGGGAAGAGGGCAGCCCCTCCCCGGCGGTTGTGGCCGTCGTCCGGGACATCACCGCCCGCGTGCAGGCGGAGGAAGAGCTAAAAGCGGAGGAAAAGAAATACCATCAACTTGTGGACACGCTGCAGGAAGGCATCTGGGCGATCGATGACCAGGCCGCGACTACCTTTGTCAATGACGCCCTGGCCGAGATGCTGGGCTACAGGGCCGAAGAAATGATCGGCAAGCCTTTGTCTTGCTTCATAGAACAGCGATGGCAGGCGGAATCAGACCAGCATCTCGCCCAGCGCCGGCAGGGAATCAAGGAACGCTATGATTTCGAATTCCTGAAAAAAGACGGGACGATCGTCGTTACAACTTTGTCGGCCAGTCCCCTATTCGACGAACTGGGTAATTTTATCGGCGCCCTTGCCGGTGTCGTGGACATTACGGACCGCCGACAAAAAGAGCAGCAGATTCAACTGCACCTCAACCGTCTCATGGCCCTGCGCGACATCGACATAGCTATTACCGGCAGCCGGGATCTGCGCCTGACATTGAAAGTCATCCTGGAGCGGGTAACAGACCAACTCGCCGTCGATGCTGCCATCGTCCTGCTTTTGGACCATCATTCCCTGGTAATGGAATTTGCCGCCGGTCATGGTTTCCAAACCTCCGCTTTACGGCACACCTGCCTGAAAATGGGCGACGGGCTCGCTGGCCGGGCGGCAATGGAACGCCGCACCCTGACCGCCAGGATACCCGATGGGGAAAACTATATGGAGCAATCCCCCTTGCTGGCAAAAGAGGGATTCCAGGCGCATATCGCCGTGCCCTTGATTTCCAAGGGCCATGTTAAAGGCGTCCTGGAAATATTCCATCGCGCCCTCTTGACCCCCGATCAGGAATGGCTTGATTTCCTGGAAGCCCTGGCCACGCAGGCGGCCATTGCCGTGGATAATGCCGCCCTGTTTGGTGAGCTGGAACGCTCCAACCTTGACCTGGTAATGGCCTACGATACCACCCTGGAAGGATGGTCCAAGGCCCTCGATTTGCGCGACAAGGAAACGGAAGGGCACAGCCGGCGCGTAACGGAAATGACCGTTCGTCTGGCCCGGGCGCTGGGGGTGCACAACAGCGATCTCCCCCACATCCGCCGGGGCGCCCTGCTTCATGATATCGGCAAGATGGCCATTCCGGACAGCATCCTGCTCAAAGCCGGTCCTCTGACCGGTGAAGAATGGGAAATCATGCGCAGGCACCCGTTGTATGCCTACGAACTGCTGCGGCCGATAGACTTTCTGCGTCTTGCCATAATTATTCCTTACAGCCATCACGAAAAATGGGATGGGACGGGTTATCCCCGAGGTTTGAAAGGCGAGACCATCCCAATGGCGGCCCGGATATTCGCCGTGGTGGACGTCTGGGACGCCTTGAGTGCGGAACGCCCCTACCGACCGGCCTGGGCAAGGGAAAAAGTGCTCGCCTACATCAGCCAGGAAGCCGGCGCCCACTTTGATCCCAGGATCGTCGCAGCCTTTCTAAAACTGATGGCGGAGCCCCCTGACGCCTGACCACTTCGACCTTGACAATTGGCCGTCACTATGGTTTAGAACGTCTATTAAATTAGATCGGAGCGGCTGATGAAGAAGAATCTGACGAATTTTTCGAACACCAAGAGAAAGAGGACGCACGGTTTTCTTGTGCGTATGGCCACCAAAGGGGGCAGACTGGTTCTAAACCGTAGAAGGGCCAAAGGCAGGAAGAGGCTGTCTGTATAAATTACCGTAGAGCTTAAAAGGAATTTATACTGTTTTGAATGCTCTCGCGAACAGAGGAAGAAATATCTTCCGCAAGCAGGAAAAGATTCGCAAGAGGGCGGAATATCAGTCAATATATGAAAAAGGGACGCGGATATTTTCCCGTCATTTTGTCATCGTCTCTCAGGACAACCGGTTAGGATACCGGAGATTAGGAATAACGGTCAGCAAGAAGGTAGGGAACTCCGTACGGCGCAACAGGATAAAACGCATGATCAGAGAGTTTTTCAGATTGAATAGAAACCGGCTCACCGAATCTCAAGATATCGTGATCATTGGCAAGAAAGGTATGCCCCGCCTGAGTTATCAGGAAGTTTGTGAAGAATTGGAAAGCCTTGTACGCCCTGAGGCAGCCGAATAAAAGCATGATCACAAAAATATCGGGAAAGATCTTTATCTCCATGATAAGGATTTACCAGCTTTGCTTATCGCCTTTGCTTGCACCCTCTTGCCGCTTTTATCCTACCTGCTCTGAATATGCCGTTACAGCGATCAGGCGCCATGGCCCGCTCAGGGGGTCATATGCCGCCGCCAGACGTATTCTTCGTTGTCATCCCTTCCATCCCGGCGGTTACGATCCTGTCAAGTAAACGGGAAAAATCTTACTTAAGACTTCTAAACTATCCTTCACCGACAGAAGCATTGCCGGTGAAAGGGAAAAGGGACCCAGAGACTTTGGTTTATTACTTTATGAACGGAGGAATTTAATTTAATGGACAAAAAGACTATTCTCGCCATTGTCCTGTCGCTGGCGGTCCTTTATTTATACCAGGCCTTTTTTGTCAAACCCCTGCCGCAAACAAAACCGGCAGCGGTACAACCGCAGACGGCAACGACGATTCCGGAGACTGCCGGCAAGGTAAGCCCGAAGGCAGTGCTCCCGCAAGGCCAGGCAAAAGAGGCAAGCGCGCTATCGGTGCAACAAAAGAAAGGCCTCGCCGATGTGGAAGTACCCGTCGAAACGGAAGAATTTTCGGCCGTCTTTTCCACCCGCGGCGCCGCTTTACGATCTTACAAACTTAAGAAGTTCCGGAACGCCGTAGAAAAAAATTCCCCCCTGATCGAGTTGATCAAAGTGAACGCCGGCACTCCGGAGCCTTTAACGGTATCCTTTGCCGGTTCCGATTTCAGCGTACCCGACAATGCGCTTTATGAAGTGCAAACGGAAACTAAGGACGTCCAAAATGCTGCCGTCACCCGGAAATTAACCTTCATTTTGGAATACCCCGACCTCGTGAAAGTCGAAAGAATTTACCGGTTCTATCAGGGCAAATACAGCTTCGACCTGGAAATACGCGTCACCAACTTAACGGGCAGCGCCCTTAGTCAATTGCACAGCATCAATTGGTATGAATACGCTGACCCGCAGGCCCCTGTGGATGAATACGGACACGACGGGCCGGTCTCTCAGGTGGCCAAAAATATCGAACGTGAAGACGTAAAAAAACTGGCGGCCGCCAAAACCTTGGGCCCCGATGTTTCCTGGGGGGGTTATGAAAGCAAATATTTCATCGCGGCAATGATTCCCCAGACGCCGTCACTCACCACCCTGGCGCTGGAAAAGAGCGCCGAACATACCGTGCATTTGAGTATGAAGGCGCCGAAAAACGTAATCCCGCCGGGACAAACGACAACTTCCGGTTACTTGCTTTATCTCGGACCGAAAGACCACAGCCTTCTCAAGGCCTATAATGTGGGCCTGGAAAATGCCATCGACTTCGGCAGCTGGCTCAAGTGGCTGGCCATGCCCCTGCTGCTCGTTCTCAAATTCATCTATAATATCCTGCCAAATTATGGCATTGGCATCATTATCCTGACGACCTTGATAAAAATCATTTTTTGGCCCCTGGGTAACAAAAGCTATCGCTCCATGAAAGAAATGCAGAATCTGCAACCCAAAATGGCCGATTTGCGGGAAAAGTATAAAGACGACAAAACCCGTCTCAGTCAGGAGATGATGGCCCTTTACAAGACCCACAAAGTGAATCCCATGGGCGGCTGCCTGCCCATGGTTATCCAGATCCCCTTTTTCTTCGCCCTTTACAAGACCTTGCTTTACTCCATCGAACTGCGCCACTCCCCTTTCTTCTGGTGGATACAGGATCTCTCCGCCAAGGATCCCTATTATATTACACCGATTATTATGGGTGGCACCATGTTTCTCCAGCAAAAAATGACGCCTCCGGCGGGCGATCCGATGCAGGCAAAAATTATGCTATTCATGCC
>Ga0209514_10004727_pt1 | contig 18057 bp, 16 predicted proteins | sample Subgrocontami58m_FD_187452 | JGI IMG/M metagenome (GOLD analysis project Ga0209514, IMG submission 187452) | Subsurface groundwater microbial communities from S. Glens Falls, New York, USA - GMW37 contaminated, 5.8 m (SPAdes) (version 3) | ecosystem: Environmental > Aquatic > Deep subsurface >...
AGAGAACGCCATAGTGACAGACGGCGCGAGAAAGTGGGAGTGGTCAGAGGTGTGAAAGAGGACCCTTTGCAACCTAGGCTGTCCCCGTGCGCATACATGTTGCTGACCACCCATTGATTTCCCACAAGTTAACCGCCCTACGCGACGAGCGAACTGATTCGCCCACGTTTCGCCGCCTCGCGGACGAATTGGTGACGCTCCTCGCCTATGAGGCGACCCGCGACGTCAAGGTGACTCCAGTCCAAATTCGGACCCCTGTCGGTCCCACAACCGGCGTGAAACTCGCTGCACCTCGCCCTCTCGTCGTCCCAATCCTGCGTGCAGGTCTTGGCATGCTTGAGGGGATGACTCGCCTCATGCCGACGGCCGAGGTGGGCTTCTTGGGCATGATCCGCGACGAGACGACGCTCCAGGCCTCCACGTATGCGACACGCCTTCCAGATGATCTGTCAGGACGACAGTGCTACATCCTCGACCCGATGCTGGCCACTGGCGGAACCTTGATCGCGGCATGCCACTTCCTGATTGAGCGTGGAGCTACTGAGATCACGGCTATCTGTTTGCTCGCAGCGCCTGAGGGCGTCACGGCACTTCGAGAAGCCTTCGAAGATAGCAAGGTCCCAATCACCGTTGTGACAGGAGCGATGGATGAACGCCTCAACGAGCACGGATACATCGTGCCCGGCCTGGGTGACGCTGGGGACCGCCTGTACGGCGTCGTCTGAGCGTAGCCACCGGTCGGGGTGAGCGTGGCCACCGGTCGTCTGAGCGTAGCCACCGGTCGGGGTGAGCGTAGCCACCGCTCGGCGGAAAGAAACGCTAGCCACAGGGGGTTTGGCTGGTCCAGACTCCCCTTATGCCAATTGTCAGCGTTTTAAGCCTAAAAGGTGGAGTCGGGAAAACCTCAGTCGTCCTCGGCCTGGCCGGAGCGGCCACGGTCAAGGGACTCGCGACCCTGGTCATCGACCTCGACCCCCAGGGAAATGCCACCTCGATCCTGGCCGCGCACCGGCCGACGGCGACCGTAGCCGATGTCCTCGCGCACCCCACTCTGGAGACCCTCCACGAAGCCCTAACGCCATGCGCCTGGGAAGTCGCGCCAGGCGAAGTAGATGTCGTGCCGTCCTCGCCGGAACTAATCAGCTATGACGCCTTCCGCAACGACGCGGCATTTCATCCACGTCTGGCAAAAGCGCTCAACAAACTTGAAGGCTATGACCTCGTACTGATCGACTGTCCGCCATCTCTTGGCGCTCTTACCCGCGAAGCGCTCGCGGCTAGCGATCTCGCCCTCGTTGTATCAACACCTTCATACTTCGGACTACAGGGCGCTGAACGTGCAGCGAAGGAGATCGAAGAGATCCGCAAGCACCACAACCCGAAATTGTTATTGGTTGGCGTCCTCCCAAATCGCGTCAGGAGCATCGCCGACGAACACGACTTCCGCATCAAGGAACTCAGCGAACTATTCGGACGTAAAGTCCTGCGCCCAGCTATTCCAGAACGAATCGCCCTGCAACAAGCCGAGGGTTACGGAAAACCAGTGCAGACTGTCCACACTACCGGTGCGCGCGAAGTCAGTGCCATTTTTGAAAAGCATCTAAATCATTTGCTGCGAGCGGCCCGTTGATATTCTTTAAAAACCGACGCAAACTCCGAACGACTTTCGGGGCTTTGACGGGCCTCCTGCTCTTCCTGGTCTTCTTTCTCTCAGGACCGGTCACGAGTGTTGAGAACAGCGACTCAGCAAAAAACTTGGTGCCCACAATTTTGAAGAACGTAGATGTCCAAGCCAGCCTTTCTAACAGAATCCTCGATCAAGTTGCCGAAGGTGCTGATGCGCCAGTCACCAACAGCATCAATTCAAAACGCGCTGAATTCGTAAGCACCATCTCTAGCGCACTCACTTCGCCAGCGACCATCGCAGAACTTCAAAACGACGTGGAAATCGGCTATCAATTCCTCACAACCAACGAGCCGACGACCACGCTTCAACTCAAGCCTCTTATCGCATCGCTCATCTCCGCCCTCAGCCAGGTTGACCCGCAATTCAAGGACGCCAAAAAAGTTCTCAGTGAAGTCAAGCCGATGACACTCACGCGCGACGCGTCGACGCCCCAGATCGGTGAGTGGATCTCATACGCTTTTGATCTCTACATTGCGCTGATCCTCCTACTTGTCGTTTCAATTTTCTTTTACGTGCGATTCTCCGCAAACGCGAAGCACGCGCTTCGGGGCATTGGAACCCGCGTTCTGGTCGTGGGCGTCCTGTCAATTGCACAATTCATTGCGATCACGATCATCGCCACCAAAATCGCGAAAAACACTGCAGACACAACGATTCAAACGGTCATCCCAGTAGCAGCTCGCGCACTCTTTTCCTACTACCAATCAATCGGCATAGCACTCATCGTGCTAGGCACTGCAGCAGTACTCATTGCGACCCGCCTAAAAACCCCTATTGCGCAATCCGAACCAGCGTTCGAAGTCGCCTACGCTCCTATGTAGTGTTTGGCGATCTCGCCAAAGGCTTCATCAAGAATCGCTAGACCTTCTTTTGCTTCGGTGACGGATATATTGCATGGAGGCACAACATGAAGCCGATTGAAATTTGTAAACGGCATCAATCCCCGCGCCTTACATGCCGCAACTAATTCAGTCATCGCCGGGCTCGAACCACCGTATGGCGCAAGCATCTCTCGAGTTGCACGATCCTTCACGAGTTCAAGCGCCCAGAAGACTCCAAGCCCCCGCACCTCACCGATTACCTTGTGCTTAGTCGCCAAATCGCGAAGACCTGGCCCAAGTATGTCCTCGCCGATTTTTCGCGCATTCTCCACAATCTTCTCTTCCGCCATTACATCGAGGGTCGCGACGGCCGCTGCGCAAGCAAGGGGATGTCCCGAATACGTCAACCCGCCTGGAAATACCCGTTGATCAAAAGTGGCCGCGATCTCATCTGAGATGACAACACCACCAAGCGGCACGTATCCGGAATTAACGCCCTTGGCAAAGACAATCAGGTCTGGCTCTGCCTTCGAGAGTTCATATGCAAACCACGCACCGGTTCGGCCAAAGCCAGCCATGACTTCGTCTGCAATCCAAATGATTCCGTACTTATCACAGAGGGCGCGGACGCCTTCTAAATACCCTGCCGGGGGGACCAGAATACCTGCGGTGCCAACGACGGTCTCAATCAGGATTGCCGCAATGGTCGAAGGACCTTCAAAGACAATCACTTGCTCAAGGTGTTCAAGAGCGCGGGCGCACTCTTGCGCCTCCGACTTTGCCCAAAATGCGGAACGGTAGAGGTAAGGACCAAAGAAGTGCACATGACCTTGAGCGAACTCGTTTGGCCAACGCCTTGGATCACCAGTCGCGTTTATGGCAGCGCCAGTGTTGCCGTGGTACGAGCGGTAGTGCGAGAGAACCTTGGTCCGCCCAGTATGCAAACGCGCCATCCGAATCGCATTCTCCACTGCGTCAGCGCCACCGTTGGTAAAGAAAACCTTGTTCAACTTGGCACCGGCTCGATCGGTGATCCGCCTTGCCGCTCCACTTCTGGCTTCATTAGCGTGCTGCGGCGCGACGACGGTCAGAAGTTCCGCCTGCGCCTTTATCGCGGCAACCACCTTCGGATGCTGGAAGCCAATGTTGGTGAAGACCAACTGGGATGTGAAATCAAGGAAGCGGTGACCGTCGAAATCCCAGAAGTAGGATCCAGCACCACCGGCGACCGGCAGCGGCGATAGAGCGCCCTGCGCCGACCATGAGTGGAAAACATGGGCCCGGTCCATAGCAAGGACCTCTTGACCTCGGACTGGATCTGCTTTGGGTTGACTCATGTTGATGATCCAACCACTCGGAAGGGCAGATAGTCAGGTGTGACGACAATCTCATTTGCCTCGACTGGTCTGAGCGAAGTTGCAACGCGACTAGGGTCTAACTACTCTGCCGATCACCGAGATGAGACGAGGCAAACGTGGCTTCCACCAGCCCAGGCTATGCAATCACCATCCGCGTTGAAGGACCGGCCAACGCCTACGCAAGTGCCGGCATTACTGCAGCAGTCGCGGCCGCCGGGGCAAACCTCACTGCACTGGACGTCGTTGAATCACTTCACGACCGCGTAGTCATCGACGTAACTTGCGACACCATCGACGCAGATCATGCGACGGAAGTGACCGCAGCGATAGCTGCTCTACCAGGCATGGTCGTCCGTAAGGTCAGCGATCGCACCTTCCTACTTCACCTCGGTGGCAAGCTCGAGGTCGTCTCAAAGGTGCCGTTAAAGACTCGTGATGATTTATCCCGTGCCTACACGCCAGGTGTCGCCCGGATCTGCCTGGCGATCGCCGCAGATAAGAGCGATGCCCGTCGCTTGACGATCAAGCGAAACACTGTTGCCGTTGTAACGGACGGCTCGGCCGTTCTTGGCCTTGGCAACATCGGGCCAGAGGCAGCTCTCCCAGTGATGGAGGGAAAGGCCGTACTCTTCAAACGCTTCGCCGACATCGATGCCTGGCCCGTCTGCCTAGACACCCAAGACGTAGACGAAATCGTACGGACAGTTCAATTGATCGCCCCTGTCTACGGCGGGATCAACCTAGAGGACATTTCCGCCCCACGTTGTTTCGAAGTAGAAGCGCGACTACGCGAGCTGCTCGATATTCCGGTCTTCCACGACGATCAACATGGCACCGCCATCGTGGTACTCGCCGCTCTTACTAATGCGCTTAAGTGTGTTAAGAAATCACTTAAGGATGTGCGCATTGTCATCAATGGCGTTGGGGCAGCGGGTACGGCAATCACCCGTCTGTTGGTTCTGGCTGGCGCAGAGCACGTCATTGGCTTTGATCGTAAGGGCGCCATTCACTCTGGCCGTCCCAGCGTCAATGCCATGCGCGATTGGTTCGTGGCTCACACGAATCAAGAGGGCTTCACTGGGACACTCGAGGAAGCGATGCACGGCGCCGATGTTTTCATTGGTGTTAGCTCTCCGAACGTGCTCTCTGAAGCTGCAGTAGCTGCGATGGCTCCAGAAGGAATCGTCTTTGCACTGGCAAACCCCGATCCCGAGATTGATCCACTGATCGCCCAGAAGTATGTGCGCATTGTCGCCACGGGTAGAAGCGACTATCCAAATCAGATCAACAACGTTCTTGCCTTCCCAGGCCTGTTTCGCGGGCTGCTTGATGCGGGCGCAAAGAAGATCAGCGATGAACTACTGGTTGCGGCGGCACAAGCAATCGCCTCGTGCGTTGCTGATGACATGATCAACGAGAGTTACATCGTGCCAAGCGTTTTTGACCCCAACGTAGCAACAACCGTTGCCGCAGCCGTGCGGAAGGTCGCCGAAGCGCAGCGTTAAATCGATAGGCAACGCTAAATCGATAGGTTGCGGCCTTAGTTCGTGAAAAGGGATGTTACCGAAACCATCACCGATGAGATCGCAACCCATGTCCACCAGAGGCCCACTATGGAGACATGCCAGTGGTCGTCTTTCGTATACCTGCCCCTCCTTGATCTATTGAACATTCCAAACCCAAGGAACGTCGTGATTCCCAAATGGAAACAGTTGACACCGGCTAAAAGGATCATCGCGGAGGCGTAGCCACCGGTAGTCGTAACGAATGGGAAGTTCGACCACTGCCAGATCTGAGCGATTAGATCAGCAACGATCAAGAGGAAGGCTAGACCTACTCCAATAACGAGTCCCCTCTGGTTGCCCTTACGGACGCTGACCAGACCACTTCGATACGCGAGCAGGCTGAGGATCGCAAATAACGTGACGACCCAGCCTTGCCACCCTTTAGCCACGTGACTATCAGATGGAATCCAGTGACCGGTCGTGTTGAGTGCACGTAAATAGAAATAAGAGAAGATCAGACTAAGCAAGAAGACAAAGTCTGCGAGAATCAGAAAGGAGACGCCCATTCTGTCGCGCCGCCCGACCGTCTCCAGGCTCTCATGATGTCCATGCAACCCCGTGTGAGCAGGCAGCGTCGTGGTCATCGGTGATCTCCTGCATGTACTGGCTCGAGTTGGGGCTCATTGATCTTTTCAGGCACGCCGTAGCCATAAGGATCTGACGTGATGATTGGGAGCACCTCGAAGTTCTCGAGCGGCACCGGAGTGGGTACCTGCCATTCAAGAGTCTTTGCACCCCAAGGGTTGGCCGTTGCTTTCTCGCCCGAGGTCCACGAGTGGATAATCGCAGCAAGGAAGATCAGCATGCCAATAAAGATTGTGTAGGCGCCCATCGTCGAGATGAAGTTGCCGTGCGCAAAGAGCGATGAGTAGGCCGAGACACGTCGCGGCTGTCCAGCAAGGCCCACCGCGAACATCCCCATGAAGGTTACGTTGAAGCCGATCTGGCTGATCCAGAAGCCCCATCCGCCAATCTTCTCGTCAAACATGCGCCCGGTGACCTTCGGGAACCAGTACATGACTGCTCCCATTGCGCCAACAAGTCCGGCGCCCATTAGCGTGTAGTGGAAGTGGGCGGTCACGTACATCGAACCGTGTAGTGCGACATCGACTGGGACGTCAGATAGATAGATTCCAGTGATTCCGCCGATGATGAAGTTCCAGAGCATCGCGTAGATCGCGAGCATTGGCAGTCTGGCCCAGACCTTGCCACGCCAGAGCGTTCCAACAAAGACCAGGAAGAGCATTCCCGTTGGCACTGAAATCAATTCAGTAGTGAGCATGAATGGGGCGTTCAAGTTTGGTGCCCAACCGGTCATATACATGTGATGCGCCCACACCATGACACTCAGACCGACGATGCCCGCGATACCAATCACCGCGGCATTGAAATTGAAGAGGGGCTTGCGCACAAAGACAGGCACGTACTCCATCATCGCTGCCAGCCCCGGAATCAGGATCACGTAGACCTCGGGGTGGCCCATCAACCAGAAGAGGTTGGTATATAGCCAGTCGTTTCCACCGGCCGCAGTGTCGTAAAAGACGGTGCCAGTCGCACGGTCAACACCAGAAATAATCTGCGATGCCATGAAGGTTGGGAATGCAGGGAGTGCAAGACCGACGCTGGCCACCACGCCATAAACGAAGATTGGCGTGCGGTTCCAAGTCATCCCGCGTGCACGCATTTTCACCACCGTTGTAATGATATTTGCCCCTGCTACGCCACTTGAGATCGCGAAGATGATGATCGTCATGAGGTAGGAGTCCATGCCGGGAGGGGCTTGCGAACCGAGCGGTTCGTAGGCAGACCAACCCGTAGGAATTCCACCGAGGAAGACTGCTGACAGAAGAATCGGCACTACACACGCAATAAGCCAGAAGCTCAGAGCGTTGAGGCGCGGAAAGGCCATGTCGCGAGCGCCGATCATGATCGGCACGACGAAGTTTCCAAATGGTCCGGTGACCATAATGATCGTGGCAATGATCATGACGATGCCGTGCAGGCCAACGACTGCGTTGTAAGTCTGCGGTCCGAAGATTTCGGTATTCTTTGAAATCAAATCCGTACGAATAAGCATCGCCAGTATGCCACCAACAAAGAAAAGCAACATCGTGATGATCAGGTACTGAATGCCGATGACCTTGTGGTCAGTTGTGAATTTGAAGTAGCGAGAGATGCCTTGATTCTTGCCCGCTAAATACATTTGATCTTCGAACTGCTGGTCTCTGCCCATCAGCCAGCGAATCGGACCGACGAAGGCCCCGATGCCGGCCATGAAACCGATTGCCCACATGGTCATGGTGATAATCCAGACGCGATCGCGCCCCCATCCGTTATCAGGTCCGTCCCCGAAACCAAAGAGTTTTCCCGAGATGTACCAACCGACGAAGCCAAAAACGACGCCAGTGAGAATTGCGGTGCCAAGGTTGAGCCGACGCATCAAGCCGCCGCCATTTGGAATCGGGCCACGAGTAGTAGTCGACATCAACTGCGACCTCCATTTGCAACCCATTTATTGAAATCATCAGGTGAGAGAACAACTGCATCCGTCTGCATGTGCGCGTGATAGAGCCCGCAGAGCTCTGCGCACCGCACGCTGAATCGCCCGATCCTTGTCGGTGTCACGTGCGCGAGTGTTACGCGGAACGGATTCGCATCGATCTTCACCCCCAGCTGAACGATCCAGAGAGAGTGGATGACGTCGACAGATGTGACGTGGAAGATGATCGGCTGATCTTTTGGCATGACCAATTCGTGCGACTCAATATTGCCGCTACCTGGGTATTTGAAGTTCCAAGCCCACTGATTGCCGATCGCATCGATCACGATCGGCTTTGCACTACTCGCTTTAGGCGCTAGCGAGTTCATCTCGCCCAGACCCCAGATGAGAAGGAATACACAGAGGATGCTCGATACTAAAACCCAAGCGGTCGTGGCCGGACCGTTAGTTCGAATTGCCGGGCTCTCATCGCTCGGTCCCGCGCTTTTCGCCTGGCGCCACCCAAATATTGAATAGATAACGACCGAAATGACAAGCGCTGCGACGGGGGCAGCCGCATAGGTGAACAGAGATATTGTGTCTTCGATCGCTTTCATGGACTCCGATGCCGGTGCGCCCATGAGGTGTGCCTGGACCGGACCAAAGAGTTCAATCAGGATCGTCACTGCGAGCCAGATTAAGAAAACGTGCCGGATGTAAGGACGCTTGATCCACGCGCGGAATTTACTTGTCGCCGGTTGTGTATCTACTGAGTCGCTCATGCAACGGTCACCGTTCCTGACATGAAGGAGCGAGCTCCCATCACGTCGCCGAATTTCCGATAAGTCCCATCACCGCACGGGTATTCGCAGTTCCAGACGTACTTTCCGGCGCTTCCCGTGATGAAGGAGAAGGTGATGACGTGCGGGGTCTTGGTGTAGCCAGAGTCGGGCATTGCATCATCTGAAACAGCAGGAAGCGGAACATTGACAAAGAGATTGTCCTGGCTCGGACTGCTTAATTCGTGGATCGTGAAGGTGTGACCTATGTGTTCGGGACTGACTTGCGATACCGGCCGTCCGTCCAAGAGCATCTGGCCATCTGCCGTCCCGTCGCCAGGCGTTGCGACAGTTCCCGCGACTTTCGCAAAGTACGGGTTGTTTAAGACTTCACCGCTGTCGTATTGGGTGATCGTCATGGTCACCAGTGAGTGCGCGGGCAACGAAATGTCGGTGGATGGCCCGTAACTCACCCAATCAGGATGCGAGCCACCCGAGGGGCCATGTTCGCCAGCAAGGCTGTCGGGGTAGGTGCTAAGCGCGATGAAAGCGTGCGGCAGAACTCCCTGGGCAGTCTGTGCCGTGCCACGTACTTCGGCCACGACTGGGGCATTCTGCAGATTCGAAACATGTAGAAATGAGGCGATGCCAAAGACGAGGGCAGCACCTAGGAGGACTGTCACCAACGCGGTAAAAACTCGTTTCACGGCCCCCACCTACCCTTGCTTGCCACCCTACGAATGTGACGAGCGACACACTTTGGTCAGGCTGGTGGTTCTTCAGCCCAAAGTCAAGGACTAAACACAGGTTTCTCTCGGCGAGTACCGTCCCGGCATGGCCTTGAATCGGAGCCGACTCGCCCTCCTCTCCGGAGGTCTGCTCCTGCTCGTCTTCATGGTCGGACCGGTAGCCGGATTTGAGAGACACTTTTTCTGGGCGCACATAGTCTCGAACCTGGCCATCATGATGATCGCAGTTCCGCTCGTTCTCCTCGGCCGCCCGATAGATTCACTGGTCACAAAATGGCCTCACCTTGAGTCGATTCTCGACGGACGATTCTCTAGATTGCTCTGCCATCCCGTACTCGTCTGGTTTATTTTCGTCGGAACAGTGATGGGGGTTCACTTCTCGCCATTTCTTAACTACGCGCTCTCGCATCCACTCATTCACTATCTGGTTGAGAACCCGCTTTATGTCGTTGTCGCCTTCCTCTACTACTGGTCAATCCTGCCCGGCAACCACTCACCAGCACGTTTGACTCCCGCTCTTCGCGTGGTGTCACTTTTCGCGATGATGGTTCCCGAAACGATGACTGGCTTCTTCATATACATGACACACCATGTCAATTACCCTTTCTACCTAACGATTTCTGGTGCCACACCTGATTCAGTCCTGACCGACCAGCAATTGGGTGGCGGTTTGATGTGGGCAGGAGCGATGATTATTGACAGCGTTTGGATCGCTGTTGGCGTCCAAGCTTGGTATCGAAGCGAAGAGCAGAAATCGATTCTGATCGATGCTGAAATTGCGGCGGAGATGGAGAGCGGGAGATGAATCGACGAGCCTCGATAAAGACACTCATCTTCGCGATCTTGATTCTGATTCTCTGTCTTACGATTGGGTACTTCGAGTTCACCAGGGCCATGGCCGGCAACCCTCGAAGTTGGGTCTATACCTTTGAATGGCCCTTCTTCGGCATGTTCGGGATCTATATGTGGCGGCGACTGAGCAAGGGTGATTGGGAGAAGATCCAGAAGTATTTCAAGGAAGACGACGAGAATGACCCGCAGTTGATGGCCTGGCGCGAGTATCAAGCCAGAATGGAACGTGAAAATCCCGTCGGTGGACCTCCGCCCGATCAATCTGCCCACTAATCTGCCGAGCGGTGGCTTCGCTCATGCCCAGCGGTGGCTTCGCTCATGCCCAGCGGTGGCTTCGCTCATGCCCAGCGGTGGCTCCGCTCATGCCCAGCGGTGGCTCCGCTCATGCCCAGCGGTGGCTTCGCTCACCCCGAACGGCGGCTTCGCTCACTCATAAGTGACTAACCTTCATATCCATGATCAACGAAGATCTTTCGCGAGTAATACGCGCGCCTCACGGGACCCAAATGACCGCCCAAGGCTGGCCGCAAGAGGCAGCGCTGCGGATGCTCCAGAACAATCTCGACCCAGATGTCGCTGAACATCCCGAACGGCTAGTCGTTTACGGCGGCACCGGAAAAGCGGCCCGCAATTGGCCTGCCTATGACTCGATCATCAAGACGTTAACCCGGCTAAAAGGCGATGAGACGCTCTTAGTCCAATCGGGCAAACCCGTCGGAGTAATGCAGACCCATGAGTGGGCGCCGCGCGTTCTTATTGCAAACTCGAACCTGGTCGGGGATTGGGCGAACTGGCCGGAGTTCAGACGGCTGGAACAACTTGGCCTCACTATGTATGGCCAGATGACGGCAGGTTCTTGGATCTACATTGGCACGCAGGGAATCTTGCAAGGGACTTACGAAACATTCGCGGCAATCGCAGAGAAACGCTTTGGTGGAACACTTCAGGGAACGCTCACGTTAACCGCTGGTTGCGGTGGAATGGGTGGTGCACAGCCGCTTGCTGCCACCATGAATGGTGGGGTATGTCTAATCATCGATATTGATCCATCACGTCTGGCACGAAGAGTCCAATCGCGCTACCTCGATGAGATAGCAGAGAATGTCGATGACGCAATCAAACGTGTACTTGCGGCAAAGACCGATCGACGTCCGCTCTCTGTCGGCCTCGTCGGTAACGCGGCAACCCTCGTTCCGCTTTTGCTGGCGATGGATGTGCCGTTCGATATCGTCACCGATCAAACTTCTGCCCACGATCCGCTGGCTTACGTGCCTGAGGGAATCGACTTCGAAGACGCCGCCGAGTATGCCCAGAAGAAGCCTGAGGAGTACGCCGAGCGCGCGCAGAAATCGATGGCACGGCATGTGGAAGCCATGGTCGGTTTCATGGATGGCGGAGCTGAAGTATTCGATTATGGAAACTCGATACGCGATGAAGCACGAAAAGCTGGCTACGGAAGGGCCTTCGATTTCCCTGGTTTCATTCCCGCGTATATTCGTCCACTCTTCTGCGAAGGCAAAGGGCCATTCCGCTGGGTTGCACTCTCCGGAGATCCAAAGGACATCTACAAGACAGACGAGACAGTGCTGAAACTATTTCCAGAGAACGAACACTTGAGTCGTTGGATCCGACTCGCTCAAGAGAAAGTCGCATTTCAAGGCCTGCCTGCGCGGATCTGTTGGCTCGGCTACGGCGAACGCGACAAGGCAGGGCTCGCATTCAACGACCTTGTCGCGCGCGGCGAAGTCAGCGCACCAATCGTTATAGGCCGCGATCACCTCGACTGTGGTTCTGTTGCATCGCCTTATCGTGAAACCGAATCAATGCTTGATGGATCGGATGCGATCGCAGATTGGCCGTTGCTGAATGCGATGGTCAATATCTCTTCGGGTGCTTCTTGGGTTTCAATTCATCATGGTGGCGGTGTGGGAATTGGACGTTCGATCCACGCCGGACAAGTCAGTGTCGCCGATGGAACTCCACTTGCCGCACAGAAATTGGCGCGTGTTCTAACCAACGATCCTGGAATGGGCATCCTTCGTCACGTCGATGCCGGTTACGAACATGCACACGATGTCGCGGAAACGACCGGAATCGACATCCCAATGATGAAACACTCTTAATCGTGTCCTCACTGTTGGTAACGAATATCGGTGAGTTGGTCACTAACTCATCCGAGTGCGGTCCTACCCCTCTGGGCATAATCAGAGACGCCGCAATTCTCGTCGAGAACGAACACATCGCCTGGGTTGGCAGAGCGATCGATGCGCAATCTATCTCTGCCGATGCGCGAGTCGACGCACAAGACGCTGCGGTGATTCCAGGGTTCGTAGATAGCCACGCACATCTTATTTTCGCCGGAGATCGTGCCGACGAGTTTGAGGCACGAATGAGCGGCGCCGCCTATACCGCTGGCGGTATAAAATCGACGATTGCCGCAACCCGCACCGCCACAGACGATGAATTGCGTACCAATCTGAGGCGACTTATCCACGAAGCCAACAGTTCGGGTACGACCACCATAGAGTGTAAATCTGGTTACGGGCTAACGGTTTTGGACGAAACACGATCTCTCAAGATTGCACAGGAAGTAACGTCAGAGACTACATATCTGGGTGCCCACATCGTGCCTGCCGAATTCAGCGAACGAAGAGATGAATATGTATCACTTGTTGTCGGTGAGATGCTCGATGCGTGCGCACCATACGCGAAGTGGATCGACGTCTTCTGTGATCGCGGAGCCTTCGATCCAGAGTCCACCAGGCGGATCCTGAAAGCTGGAATTGCGAAGGGACTACTCCCCCGCATCCACGCAAACCAACTTGAGCAGGGCAAAGGTGTCCAGATTGCGGTTGAATTTGATGCGGCTAGCGCAGATCACTGCACACACCTTTCGCAAGCTGATGTGGACGCACTCGCTTCAAGTGATACCGTCGCAACGCTGCTCCCAGGAGCTGAATTCTCGACGCGCTCGGTTTATCCTAACGCCCGTGCACTAATCGACGCCGGTGCGATGGTCGCGATCGCCACTGACTGCAATCCAGGGTCGAGTTATACGACGAATATGCCGATCTGTATCGCTCTTGCTGTCCGTGAAATGCACATGACGCCAGCCGAAGCGCTTGCCGCCGCAACTCTGGGAGGAGCAAAAGCCATTAGACGAGAAGACATCGGGCGCCTTACGCCAGGTACTCGAGCTGATTTCGTTCTGTTGAACGCGCCTACATACTTGCATCTGGCTTATCGTCCTGGTGTGAACCTAATCAGCCGAGTCTTTATCTCGAAAGGGAAATCATGAGAGTGCAACTAGGTGTTTCGGGTGTGACCCCAGCAGATGTTTTGGCGGTGGCGCGCGGAAATGCAGAAGTTGAGATCACCGAAGAAGCAATAAATGCGATGACACAGTCCCGCAAAGTCATCGATGCCCTCGCTGCATCACCAGAACCGGTCTACGGCGTATCGACTGGGTTTGGCGCACTAGCAACGCGACATATCTCGCCAGAACTTCGCACGAATCTCCAACGTTCGTTGATTCGTTCACATGCCGCTGGACTCGGAGACGTAGTCGAGCGTGAGGTCGTTCGTGCGTTGATGTTCTTACGTTTGAAGACCCTTGCCTCCGGCCGCACCGGGGTCCGTCCAGTCGTCGCGCAGACTATGGCAAAGCTGCTAAACGCAGGGATCACCCCGATAGTTCACGAATTCGGATCTCTCGGTTGCAGTGGCGATCTCGCCCCGCTCGCGCATTGTGCGCTTGTACTTATGGGCGAAGGCTTCGCGATGGACCGCGCGGGAGTTGTCCACGACGCGCTTCCTTATCTTCAAGACAAGGGTATCGAGCCAGTCGTTCTGGCCGAGAAAGAAGGTCTTGCCCTTATCAATGGCACCGACGGAATGCTAGGCATGCTCTTGATGGCTATAGCGGATCTTGAAGTACTCTGCACACTCGCGGATATTTCGGCCGCAATGAGCGTTGAGGCACTCCTCGGAACTGATGCCGTTTTCCGCGAAGAACTTCATTTTCCGCTGCGTCCGCACCCAGGACAATCGAAAAGCGCCGCAAATATGTATGCCTTGCTGAGTGGTTCACAGATCGTCGCCTCACATGAGGTGAATGACACGCGCGTGCAAGATGCGTATTCGCTTCGCTGCGCACCTCAAGTCAACGGCGCGGTGCGTGACACTATCGAACATGCGCTCCTGATAGCTACGCGTGAGTTGGCAGCGAGCATCGATAACCCGGTCGTCTTATCGGACGGGCGTGTGAGCTCGAACGGCAATTTTCATGGAGCTCCAATTGCATACGTACTGGACTTCCTGGCCATCGCGGCCGCAGATCTTGGCTCGATCGCTGAACGACGGACCGATCGCATGCTCGACGTCAACCGCTCGCACGGCCTTCCACCATTTCTGGCTCATGATCCTGGCGTCGACTCTGGCTTCATGATTGCCCAATACACGCAAGCAGCAATGGTTTCGGAGAACAAGCGTCTCGCGGTTCCTGCGAGCGTTGATTCGATCCCTACTAGTGGAATGCAAGAAGACCACGTTTCCATGGGTTGGGGTGCGGCGCGCAAATTGCGTCAATCAATCGAGAATCTGCGCGCGATCCTCTCCATTGAAATCATGGCGGCCGCCCGAGCGATCGAACTTCGTGCACCGCTCAAACCGGCGGAGGCCACCGGTGCTGTAATAGCCGAACTTCGCAAACATGTCGCTGGCTCAGGACCTGACCGTTACCTTGCGCCAGAGATGGCCTCGGTGGTGCTACTGGCCAAGAGTGGGGCATTCGTGCGGGCCGCCAACGCAGTAACACATCTTTATTAGGGTTTATTAGGGCGCGAGCGGTGGCTTCGCTCACCCCGAGCGGTGGCTTCGCTCATGCCGAGCGGTGGCTACGCTCATGCCGAGCGGTGGCTACGCTCACTTACGCGAGGCAAATCCTGCAGCGGCTTCAAGTACACATAGCGCGGCCAAGCGCACGGTTCGCTGATCCGAGGTGTCCGCCATCGCATCCACTTCGGTTATATCCAAGGCACGGACCCGCGAATCGCCGGCGACGAGAAAGACGCCCTCGCGCAACTCATCTGCAGAAAGACCGCCAGGCACTGACGCTGGACATCCTGGAGCCACCGATCGATCGCAAACATCAACATCAACATCGACGTAAATCCCAGCATTTCCTGTGCCTGCAATCTCAAGTGCCTCAGCGACGACATCGCTCATCGTTCTACGCCGCATAGCTGCGCGCGAGATCACTGTGATTCCATAATCGCGAGCCCTCGCCGAATACTCAGCAGAGTTCGCGAAATCGGCAATTCCGATCTGCACGATTCGCGCACCCCGAACGCCCGCTTCGATGAGTTGACGAATCGGTGAACCGTTGCTGACTCCGTCGCGCAGATCGTAGTGTGCATCGAAAGTGATAATCCCCGCTTGCCCGAGCCCCTGATTAAAGACACCGCGCACTCCAGCATACGTAATCGAGTTGTCGCCACCAAGGATCGTCAAGAAATGCGTTCGAGCGGCGCTCTGTGCCGCAAAAATAGCGTTTATTTCCATATCGCTTGGTGAAGAAGAACATCCAAAGTCCTGTACAGAGAGCGACGCGAGATCAATACCGCTTGACGCGTGAAAGGTGGAGTAACGATATAGAGCCTCACGAATCGCATCAGGCGTCTTGTTTGCGCCACCCGGCGAGATCGAGAGCAGCGATGTAGGTACACCCATCACCCCGAAATCAACTACGGGGATTTCAGACCCGCCGGCGAGCCACGTACCAGCCCTCGGCCAGTGTGGATCGTTCGGCAATTGTGTCGGCGTGCTCACATCCACACTCTATTAGCCAGCCAACCCCATCCGCACCGCTTCAGACCGCAACCACTCCCGAGCATCCGGATGCGCCGCCTCTTCAATCAACACACTTGCCTGTTCGCGCTGATCGCGACCCCATAGTTGCGCGACGCCTTGTTCGGTAATGATCGCCGTCTGTTGGAACGAAGTCACAGGTGCGTCGAGCACAGGAATGATTGTGGACTGATCTACCTTACGGTGCCATGAGCGGAGCGCGATCAACGCTTGTCCACCATGAGAGTGGAGGGCACCGACGATAAAATCCGTCTGCCCACCGAAGCCAGAGTAAATGCGATTTCCAATTCGAGACGCATTAGCTTGGGCAAAAAGATCAATCTGCATCGCGGTATTTACGGAGACCATCAATGGGTTCTTCTCGATTACCGAAGGATCGTTCACTTTCTCCGTGCGCATTATTCGAACGCGATCATTTCGATCTAGCCACTCATAGAACTCCGCAGATCCAAAGCAGAAGGATGCATTAATCACATCTTTCTGGCTCAATGCTCCTCTCCGTTCAAGGGCAAGAACTCCATCGCTGAACATCTCGCTCCAGATACGAAGGTCCCTGTGCCCTAGGAGGGAATGCAGAACTGCGTCAGGTACAGCTCCGATTCCCATCTGCAAAGTAGAGCCGTCTGCAACCATCGACGCTACCCGTTCACCAATCGCAACCGAATCATCATCAGGCTCCAGCGCCGCGCCAAAGGTCGGAAGCGGTTCGTCGATCTCAATCCCAATGTCAATGTGATCCACGAGCATCTGTCCATCGCCATAGGTGTACGGCATGTGCTTATTCAGTTGGGCAATGATGAGTCCACCACGTCTGCGCACTTCTTCAATCGCAGCAGGCAGAATATTTACTTCAATGCCGAGCGAGACGGTCTTGCCCTGCTGCACAGTCGTATTAAGCAGAACGATGTCGGGCGCAAGCGATGTTCGAAAGAGCAATGGCGTCAACGATAGACGCGCAGGGAAGTAGCGAAGTCGGGAACTATCACGCATACCTGGACCGACGAATGTCGTCTCAAGTTCAACGCCTTCACGATCAGGAAAACCTCGCCGAGGATTAAGAGCAAAAAGTCGGTAATTCTCAACGGCTTGGTCAAGGATCCGGAGAGCACTGAAGGGTGTCGCTTCATTGCCACTCACAACCACTCTCGGGACGCGCGGAAACGAGGAGAAGATCTCCGAGAGTTCTGATTCATTGACTAATCGCACGTGTCTATTCTCCCGACTTGACCAAATCCCAATTGTGCCAACCAATGTGACAATCATCGCCCTTTTTCTGCGGAAGCATGAACTTCTGTCCCACTGAGAGGATTTTCAACATTGCCGAGATAGAACCCAGGTATTGTCCGCGTACCCATTTATCCTTGCGGTAGCAACAACTTGCGTTTGGGGTATGCACGGCCACCGGAGCCACGGACGAATATTGGCAACGTGAGGCGCTCCCAGGCGTCTACGAACATGCTCTCCTGAGACGGTACCTTCCGGTCTTTGGCGGAAAAACTGGGTCTCGCTCCCGCGAAGTGGTTTTTCTCGACGGCTACGCGGGCCGTGGCCGTCATGCAGACGGAACACCTGGTTCGGCTGAACTCTTCCTCCAAACAACTGAAAGCCAGACTCACCCTGGAATCTCGTGGCGGTGCTTCTTCTTCGAGACAGACCCCGGCTCGTACCGCATCCTGGAGAAGGTCGTGGACGAGTATGTTCAGCACGGAGTTACCGCCGAGTGCGAAAACTCGGAAGTGGAGCCCAGGCTTGGGAATGTGTTGAAAGTTGCAGACGGGTTGCCACTATTCCTATTCCCGGCGTGAGCGAAGCCACCGCTCGAGGTGAGCGAAGCCACCGCTCGAGGTGAGCGAAGCCACCGCTCGAGGTGAGCGAAGCCACCGCTCGAGGTGAGCGAAG
>Ga0209514_10004729_pt1 | contig 18055 bp, 2 predicted proteins | sample Subgrocontami58m_FD_187452 | JGI IMG/M metagenome (GOLD analysis project Ga0209514, IMG submission 187452) | Subsurface groundwater microbial communities from S. Glens Falls, New York, USA - GMW37 contaminated, 5.8 m (SPAdes) (version 3) | ecosystem: Environmental > Aquatic > Deep subsurface >...
AGCCCCATCAATTGCCTTTATTGGCGTTGTAGCCTGTTTCCCGTTAAGTTTGATGCGCTGGCTGCGGAAATTGGATTTCTTGTTGTCTTCTGAAAGGTTTTCAACCTCAAGTGTGGTGCTCAATTTTTCCGCCCCTTATAATAGAATGCTGATTGTCCCAGCTTTTCCATAAGTTTCGCATGAGTTTGTTCGTCTATCATCCCATCCTCTTTCATAAGCTGGATTAGCCGCTCAGTCCATTTAAAGTTAAGTTTTCCAAACTTTGACCTGGCTTTCTTATCATCCGAAACAATGCAAATTTTTCCAGTATTTCCCTGAGCTTCAGCGTAAATAATAGCTTCGCATTCTCCTCTTCCTAGCTGGGGGTGCATTCCCATCATCCACTTTATTGCTGCTTGATCTACCTCAACAATCTTCACAAGATTCTTCTCAATTAGTAGTGAAAGCTTCTCTTTTGTAGGTTGCTTTGTAACTTCTGCGGCTACGCCTGCTGGTATGTAGAGTTTGTACTTTTTTGAAAGGGATTCGAATCCATCTTGAAAGTCCATATCTTTCAAGAAGGCAATTACGGCTGTTGTGTCAAAAACCTTCATTGCACTGCCTTCTTTACTTCTACAAGGAAATCTTCCAAGTCTAAGCCTGCAACTTGGGCTGCTTTTTGAGCACTAATCTTCTCATTGAAGTAAAGGGAAAGAGCAAGCTGCTTCCTTTTTCCTAGCAGCCGTTTGTATGGAATTGATTCTTTTTCCAGTTCTTCGGGTTTTTCGTGGGTAAAATAAGTGTAAGCCAGCAATTCATCGGCACTCATATCATTCATAAATTCCTTGAATTCGTTTATTTTTTCAATAATTTTTTTATTCGCTTTTTCTGCCAGCACGGAGGCAATTTTTTTCCCATTTTCAGTTAAAACTGGTTGTTCATTACGCAATTCCATCAGGTTGGATTCTTTTAACTGTTCAACCTCATCCGCTATTATTTCGCTGTATGGTCCGAACATATGTGGTTCAAATCCAGTATCCTCTGCAAGCTGAGGAAATGCTTTCTGAATAAGGTAAAGTTCTTTTTGAAGCCAAAGAGCTCCCTTTATGGGCTTGTTTCCACTGGCGGCAAGCAATAAGATAATTCGGTCTACGTCATTTAGTGCGACCAATTTATCTTCCAAGTCGCTTATTGCACTCGACACGTCATAACCCCATGAGAAAACGCCAAGGCGATTTATAAAGAACATGGAAGGGCAGCTTTCCGAAAATTCCGAAAAACCCTTTTCCTTATTGCGCCTGCCCCCTGTATTCCCCGTAGACGGCAACGACGCCGTTCGACGCATTCTTGTACGTGGCAAGCTGCTGCGGCACCATGATTTCGTAATCCGACACGCCATACGTGCCTATCTGGCTTGCGTTGATGCCCACCACGAACACCAGGTCCTCAACTCCGGTGTAGCAGGTGGCTGATGAGCTTGAGGTGTAGAATATGCCGGTGGAGAATGGCGAGCTTGCGCTGACTTTTGCAACCGGCACGGTGCTTGCGTTCCTGCCAAACACGCTGAACGTGGCATTGGTGTCGGCAATGGAATTATTGTTGGAATCAAACAGCTCGCGGATGGAGCGGCTGGATGCTGCGGCTATGCCAAGGGATGAGTCTGCCTGCGAGAAGTCGTTGGATGAATTGTGCAGGCTGCCGTTCGGGCACACGCCCAATCCCGTTAAGTTGCCCCAGCTCACATCCACGGTGGGCTCGGCAATGAATACGCTTATGCCGCGCGTGGCAGACCAGTTGAGGAGGTATGCGGCCTGCCCTGCGCCAAGCTTGAGCACGCCTGACGTGGAGCCGTAATACTTCTGCCACTCTTGTGTTACGGTGAATGAGCCGTTCAGGGTGACGGATGCGCCTGAAGTGTCGTTTGCAGTGGCTGAGCAGTTGTATTGCCCGGGCAAGGACAGGTTAAATGTTGGCGAAGTGTAATTGTTGTTGCCCTGATAGGTGCCCGACTGGTTGTTCACCACCTTCGTGCCGTTCGGGAATGTTACGGTGAAGAGCACTGCAACAATGTCGTCATGGCCGTCACCGTCGGTAACATCAACGTTGCAGGTTGTCAATGCCATTTGCGTCAGGTTCTGTATTGTCATGTTGGCAATGGTTGGGATGCTGTTGAGGATGGTAATTTCGGACGAGTTGGTTTCGCCGGACCAGTCTGTGCCGTCGGTGATGTTTATTCCACAAATATATCTGTTGTTCTTTGTCATGTTGGTAAGCCACGCAACTGCGGTTTCACTGTTCTTTGCAGTGTTGTTGTAGCTGCCTGATGAGCTGAGTGAATTGTTCATGTACCAGCGCGTGGTGAGGTTGAGTGTTGTTGGCAGCCTGTCCTTGTCGTTTATTGTCACGTTGCAAGTCATGTTTGTTGTGCGGTAGACTGCCTGCGGCTTGATGCTGACGTTTATTGCATATGGCAGGCTGTTGTAAACGTAAATTGAACTGTTGCGGCACACGCTGTCCGTGAAGCCGTCGTTTGCGCAGATTACGTCTGTCCAGTTCTGGTTGATTGATGTTTCATTGCCCTTGATTTGCCAGTAGCGCAGGTTGTAGTGGGCGGTTATTTCCTCGGCGGACAGGTTGCGCGAGTATACAAGCACATTGTCCACGCTGCCGGCGAAGCCTGCGCCGATGACCGCCTTGCCGGAAACATTCTGGATTGGATTGCACGGGGCGGAGGCTGCGCTTCCGTTCACGTAAACCGTGCCAGACGCGTTCACCACGTGCGCCCATCCGGTGCCGTTGTTGCACCACAATTCGGTTGTTGCGAATGAGGAGAGGGTGTTTGTTGTTGTGATGTTGCCTCCGCCAAAAGTATACGCCCCGCCATATTTTCCGCTTGCGTTCCAAGTTACGGTGCTGGCAATCGTGCCGCTGTTGCTGCTGCCGGAATAATCCTTGACTGCATTAGTTACTGTTGTTGAAACGTTGCTGTCAAAGGGCATGTTCAATACTGCGTATGGAGTGCCGTCCGCATACCAGTTGTGGATGTAAGTCAGGTTATTGCCCTCTGCATCCGATGCATTGTTTGGCGCGCCTGCCAAGTCGCGGTAGGTGTAGGCGGTGTGGTTGTAGATTGAAGTTATTTCGGATGAGTTGAGGGTTGAGTTGTAGAGCCTTACATCATCAACCGAGCCGTTGAAGTCATATGCAGTGTCGGTTCCGATTCTGCCTATTTTCATGGCGCTAGAATTCAGGTTTGGGGTGTATAGCACAGATACCGTCGCAACTCCGTTTACGTATATGGTTGCGTTCCCATTTGTCCCTCCGGTGAATGTCATGGCGACATGGGCCCATTGCCCGGTCGTTGTTACTCCGGAGCCTAGGTTCATCCCATAAAATCCTCCGCCAATCGAATTGGAAGTTCCCCCTGCGTTCGCGGTCTGCACGGTGCCGATGTAGGCAGATAAGCCAGTTGCCGATGTTCCGATAGCCAAGGCTCCCGAGTATTTACTTACGGTGTTGGTGTTAATCCATGCCGAAAGCGTGAATGGAGCAGTGCCGTTTATCGGGCTGGTGGACATATCCGCATAGTCGCCGCTTCCATCAAGAGTGTAAGCCCTGCCCACCCTTCCGGATTCGTTGAATGTGACTCCACCATTGATTGTCCCGGTGTTTCCATTGCCCGATGAATCAGCCGCGCCACTGCTGCTGCTTTCATCCAATCTCCAATATCCTGTCAGGTTGTCCTCGTATGAGTACGTGCCTGCCTCCGCACCTGTGAATGCTGACGTGAGGTTTGGCGCGCGGTTGGAGCGGCTTACCCACGGGCCGTAGTCTGCGCCGCTGCCTGACCATTTGCTTGAAGCGGTTGTGGATGAGATTGGCCAGCTTGCACCCGTGTCTGCATAGCTGTCGCCGTTGGTGTCGTAGAGGTCGTAGGAGGATATGCCGGTGTAGTTGTTGCCCTGCCCATAGCCTGCAACTGTGGTGTTGAAGGAGTTGGTGGAATTGGAATTGTTCACCCAGATGCCGGAGCCTGAAAGCGTGTTGTAATAGAAGCGGTTGCTGGCTGATGTGCCGTCGATATAGATATGCGTGGTTGTGGCATCCATGGTAATGTTGGTGATGTTGTTGGAGCTGCTTGATACAAGATAAACCCCATAACCGGTGTTTGAAATTGCAGAGGCATTTGCTACAACCGAACCGGTGGCAGACCAGAGCTGTATTGCTGGCTTGCTCGATGTGGTATTTACAATGCCGCCAATTATCTGGTTTCCAGTATTGGTGTAAAATTCAATCCCGGCTGAGGTGCCACCTGATGAGCCGGTTGTGACATTTGTGCCGGAAATTATGTTATTGTCCGAACTGGAGCCAAATGCGATGCCATAGGTGCTTCCGCTTCCTGCTGACACGGAGCTGTTGATAACCGAATTACTGTCGCTGTTAGTATTGACATAGATTCCAACATATGCAGCGGAATATGCCGTAACGCCCACTATTTGGTTGTAGTTTGCCGCATTGTTTAGGTATATCCCTACACCGGACGAGGCAGTTGAGTTGGCGGTTGTGTTTTGTATGGTGCCATTAACTGCGCCGTCATAATAAATGCCGTTCGAGAAGTTTGAGATTATGCAATTCTTGATTGTGGTGTTGAATTGCGTGCTGTATGCGCCATAGTGGCTGGATGTATTTTGCCCGGTTATGCTTCCGCCCTGGCAGTCGAATGAATTGTTTGCGCCCCCCTCAACGTAGATGCCATGGCCTGAGCTTCTTATTGTGATGTTGAAGTTGGTGAAGTTGTTGCGGTGGGAATTGGATTTCACCCAGAAGCCCCGGTTTGAAACGTCAATGCAGTTTAGGTTTGCGAATGTGCTGTCATTTGTGTCTGTGAGCTTGAGGCAGAAAGCAGGGTCGAGGGTGGAGTTGGATACTGAGATTTGCGAGGATAAATTGAGGCTGATTGCAGAGCCGTTTGTGAATGAGATGTTCAGGGTGTTGTTTGCCAATGTGCCGATTGTTGAGCCTTGCAGGTAGATGCCTTCGGAGAAGTTTGCGATTATGCAGTTGCGGACGGTGGTGTTGGCTGCTGTTGAAATAACCCCGTAGTAGCCTGATGCGTTGTTGCCTGTTATGCTGTAGCCTGCGCAGTTTAATGTGACATTTGCGGCTGTGATGTTGAAGCAGGTTGAGGTTGACACCTCATTTGCGGTCATTGTCACGGTTTGCCCAATGGTGGAAATCACGCCGCACAGTCCTGTCTTGTTGGTGTATGGGAACCAGTCGCCTCCAATCCCTGACCAGTTGGTTGTTACGGTTGTTGCGTTGAATGGGCGCGATGAGCCGGAATCAGCATAGCCGTTGTTGTCGGTGTCGGTGATGTCAAATACGGACCATGAGGCGGTGCCGTTTGTGAAGTAGTAGATGTTGCCCACCCCTTTGGAGCTGATGGTGGTGTTGAAATTGTTGGTGGAATTTGAATTGTTTACCCACAAACCTGAGCCTGTGATGTTGTTGTAGTAGAAGAGGTTGCTGCCGCTTGCGCTGTCAATGTGGATGCCGGCAGTGGAGCCGTTGAGGGTGATGTTGGTGAAATTGTTGCCGGTTGCAGTGGCATAAGCGTTTGATACCTGTATTGCGTATGTGCCCTTCAACGTGCCTGATGTGAAGCGGTTGTTCGAAGCAGATATATGGATGGCAGAGTTGCTGGTGGAAGTTGCGGTGGTATTGGTGAATGTGTTGTTGGTGCTGGTGCCAGTCATCAGAATTGCCACGCCGGAGTTTGATGTTGCCGTGTTGTTGGAAAGCACGCCATGCGAGGAGGAAGTTAATTGGATGGCTCTGCTCGTGCCTGAAGTTGCATTGTTCCCGGCAATCACGTTGTAGGATGAGGTTAGGTAGAGGGCAATGCCTGTCGAGGAAATTGCGGTGTTGTTTGTCACGGTGGTGTTTAATGCGCCGATATCAATTGCATAGCCGTTCGTTGAATTTGCGGTGTTGTTTGCAACCGTGCTGTTGGCCGCGCCGGAATAAAGGTTTATTGCAAGGCCATAGTCCGTGATTGTCACGCGGTTGTTGGAAATTGCCTGATATGCGGAGGATGCGGAAATGCCGTCCCCGGAGCCGGAATACACGGTGTTGTTGCGTATGGTGCCGTATGCGCCTTGGCTCATGGAAATAGCATCGCTGTCATAGGTGGAAACAATGTTATTTGTAATGCTTGAATAATCCGAATTTAAGTCCGCATTCACGCCTCTTCCTCCAGAGAGCGTGATATTTATCGTGTTGTTCAGCACTGTCGCATTGTTTGCGCCCGACAGATAGACGCCTGTCGAGAAATTGGAGATAATGCAGTTCTTTATTGTGGAATTGAATGCGGTGGATAGAACTCCGTAAGTGCTGCTTGCGTTGTTGCCCGTAATTGAGAAGCCGTTGCAGTTCAATGTTACGTTGGCTGCGCTGATGTTCATGCAGGTCTGGCCGCTTATGGAAAGGTTGTAGACCAATGTGTAGGTCTGCCCTGCGGTGGAGAGGTTTGCGCAGCCCCGCGTGTTGGTGGAATAGGGGAACCAGTCTCCTCCCACGCCGCTCCAATTTCCGCCGACTGTGGTGGCATTGAAGGGGAGGGAATTGTCGGTGGATGTGTCGGCATAGTTGTTGCTATCGGAGTCGAATATGTTGAATGTGTTCCATGCTCCTGTGCCGTTGGTGAAATAGTAGATGTTGCCAACGCCCTTGCTGTTGATGGTGGTGTTGAAGGAGTTGGTGGCATTATTGTTGTTCACCCATGTGCCGCTGCCGGTGATGTTGTTGTAGTAGAAGAGGTTGTTGTTTGAGGCTGACTCTGCATAGAAGTGGGCGGTGGATGCATTGATTGTGATGTTTGTGAAATTGTTGCTATAGGGCGCGAAATTGTTGAGCTGAAGGAACACGCCATAGGTTCCCTTCAGCGAGCCGCCGGAAATCGAGTTGTTGGCTGCATCCATCATCCAAAGCGCAATGCCCGATGAGGAGTTTGCAGTGTTGTTTGCTATTGTGTTGGCAGAACCGTAAAGGTAAATGGCAGAGCCTGAAAGGGTGTTTATTGCGGTGTTGTTTGCCCATGTGCTGTTTGTACTTGAGATGGCAAGCGCTGGGGAGTAAGAGGAGGTTGAGTTGATATAGACGGTGTTGTTTGTAACCGATAGGTTGGCGTTGCCAAGGTTTATGCCTGAGTTAGTTATATTGATGAAATTCTTTGTTACTATAAGTTCGTAGGTAACATAGCTGGAAATGCCGCTTGCACCGGTTATGGTGTTGTTGTGGATTGTGATGTTGCTTACGCGGCTCAGTTGTATACCGGGATAGCCCGCAGTTTGGGAATAGAGGGTGTTGTTGATTATTGTGTCGTTCACATTGTATGAGCCTGCCCATGGGCCGGGCGAGGAGCAGCCGTTGCAGCGAAGGTAGATGCCGTAGCCGGACGAGTTGACGATGTTGTTTGAAACAGTGGAATTCCTTGCCGGGCTGCCGCCGGAATAGAGCTGGATGCCGATGCCTGCTGTGCTGCTTGGGGAGAAGGTGGTGTTGACTGTGTTGTTGTCAATCAGGCTTGGCGAGGCGAAGCTGTCCGCCAAATAGATGCCGGAGGAGAAGTTGGAGATTATGCAGTTTTTGACTGTGGTGTTTTGCATGTTGGAGTAGATGCCATAGGATGAAGAGGTGTTGTTGCCGTTTATTATTGCACCTTGGCAGTCTATGGAGTTGTTGTAGCCGCCTGTGGATGATTGCCCGTTGAGGTAGATGCCAATGTATGCACCGGAAACGGTTATGGTGTTGTTGGTGAAGTTGCTGTTGCTGCCCCCGGTGAGCTGCGCATCAAGCAGGATGGCATGCTCGTTTATGGTTGTGATGGTGTTGTTGGAAACTGCGTGGTAATCACTGCGGTAGATGTTTAGGGTGTCGTAGAGGGTATTGCGGCGCACCGATGCATGGCTGTTTTGGCCGCCTATATAGATTGAGTAAGTGGCGGCATCTATAGTGTTGTTGTAGACGGTTGCGTATTCACCTATGCTGTTAATGCCGTAAGTGCCTGAAACATTGATGGTATTGTTGGAAATGTCTGCAAAGTCGCAAACAGCGGAGCCTGCAAAGCCGCTGCCGATGCCGTTGATGGTGTTGGATGCCACATAGTATGCGGAATTCAGCCCGCCGATTGCAATGCCGTATTCGGATGAATTTGTCACATTGATGATGTTGCTTGAGAATGTGGAGCCGTCCGGGCCGTAGCAGTTTGCGGTGTATGTGTGGTAAACCGGGCGCTGCGCGGTGATGTTGTTGCCTGAAACTGTCAGGTAGAATTGCTGCTGGAGCATGTTGATGCCGATGCAGTTGGTTGCGGAGCAGGTGATGTTGTTGCTTGTGATTGAGGAATTGTAGTTCGATGACCAACCACTGCTCGGCTGCAAATCTATGCCGATTGAGTTGTTTGTAAGCGTGTTGTTCGTGATGTTGTGGAAGGCATTTGTTGCTGCATTATATTCCAAATCTATGCCTGTGGAAAAGTTTTGGATTATGCAGTTTTTGACAGTGGTGTTGTAGGCGTTGGAATATACTCCCGCAATATTTGCGGTGTTGTTGCCGGTTATGCTGTAGCCGTTGCAGTTCAAGGTGACGTTTGCCGCGGAAATGTTCATGCAGGTCTGGCCGCTGATTGACAGGTTGTAAACCAAGGTGTAGGTTTGCCCAACTGTTGAGAGGTTTGCGCAGCCTCGCGTGTTTGTTGAGTAGGGGAAGTAATCCCCGCCGACTCCGCTCCAATTTCCGCCGACTGTGGTAGCGTTGAAGGGCCTGTCCGAGCCTGCATCGGCGTAATTGTTGGAATCTCCATCGAAGATGCTGAATGTGTTCCAGGCGCCTGTGCCGTTTGTGAAGTAGTAGATGTTGCCCACTCCTTTGCTGTTTATTGTGGTGTTGAACATGTTGGTGGCGTTGGAGTTGCTCACCCACACGCTTGCGGTGATGTTGTTGTAGTAGAACGTGTTCAGCCCGCTTACGCTGTCCAGTGTGATGCCCGTGCTTGCATTGACTATTGTGTTATTGTAGACGGTGTTGTTCTGGTTTGAAGTGGTTTGGATTATTATGCCCAATTTGCCCGAGCCATTGATGGTGTTGCCGTAGATTGTGTTATTGTTGGAACCGACACTAATCAATAATGCACCATAGGTGGCTTCATTACCTAGGATTGAATTATTGACTATGGTGTTGTAATTGGAGCTTGAGTAGAGATGAATGCCGATGTATGAGGTGGCGGTGCCCGTGGAGTTGGAGATTGTGTTATTGGAGCTTGATTCGAGGAGTATGCCTTGGCTTGAGGTGGATGAGCCTGTGGAGTTGGTGATGTTGTTGTTGGAGCTTGAGGTGAGGTGGATGCCTCGGTTTGAAGTGGAAGTGCCTGTGGAGTTGGCGAGGGTGTTGTAGGAGCTTGAGCTGAGGGTGATGCCGGCGTTTGAAGTGCTGGTGCCTGTGGAGTTGGCGAGGGTGTTGTAGGAGCTTGAGCTGAGGATGATGCCGTAGCTTGAGGTGGAGGTGCCGGTGGAGTTGGTGATATTATTGTAGGAGACTGAATTGAGGTAGATGCCGGCATCTGAGGTGGAGGTGCCTGTGAAGTTGGTGAAGGAGTTGTAGTTGGAATTTGAATAGATGAGGATGCCTTGGCTTGAGGTGGAGGTGGCTGTGGAATTGGCGAGGGTGTTGTTGGAGCTTGAGTCGAGGAAGATGCCTCTGAATGAAGTGGAAGTTCCTGAGGAGTTGGTGATTGTGTTGTAGTTTGCCCCACTATAAAGGTAAACCCCGACGCCAGTTGAATGTGTTGTGTTTGCTGTTGTGTTTTGTATTGTGCCGTTGTCAGCAGTGTCGTAATAGATTGCGTGCTGGAAGTTTGAAATTATGCAGTTCTTGACAGTTGAGTTGAAGGCTGTGGAAAGCACCCCGTATGTTGATGTGGTGTTGTTGCCGGTGATTGAGTAGCCCGCGCAGTTCAATGTGACATTTGCGGCTGAGATGTTCATGCAGGTCTGCCCGCTGATTGAAATATTGTAAAGCAATGTGTAGGTTTGCCCTGCGGTTGTGAGGTTGGCGCAGCCTCTTGTGTTTGTTGAGTAGGGGAACCAGTCTCCGCCGACGCCTGACCAGTTGCCGGAAACTGTTGTTGCGTTGAAGGGGCGGTCTGTGCCTGCGTCGGCGTAATTGTTGCTGTCGGAGTCGAATATGTTGAATGTGTTCCAGCTTCCTGTGCCGTTTGCGAAGTAGTAGATGTTGCCCACTCCTTTGCTGTTGATTGTGGTGTTGAAGGAGTTGGTGGAATTGGAGTTGTTTATCCAGACAGGTGCGGTGATGTTGTTGTAGTAGAAGAGGTTGTTGTTCGACACGGCTTGCGCCTGTATGCCGGCGGTTGTTGTGCCCCCTGCAACAACTATTGTGTTGTTGGTGAAATTGTTGCCGCTGCCTGAATTTACGTAGATGCCGCGCATTGCGTTGTTTGCGGTGTTGGTGGAATTGATTGTGTTGTTGGCAAAGAGGTTGGAAGCTGAAGATCCATCAATATAGGCAACTCCCAAAGTTGAAGATGTCCCGTTTGAGCGGAAGGTGGAGTTGGTGAGGGTGTGGTAGGAGCTTCCGGTGAGGTAGATGCCGTAGCTTGAGGTGGAGGTGCCTGTTGAATTGGTGAAGTTGTTGTAGGAGCTTGATTGGAGGTAGATGCCTTGGCCTGTGTTGGAGGTGCCTGTTGAATTGGTGATGTTGTTGTAGGAGCTTGAGAAGAGGGTGATGCCGCGGTTTGAGGTGGAGGTGCCTGTGGAGTTGGTGATGGTGTTGTAATTGGAGCTTGAGTAGATGGCGATGCCGGGGTTTGCGGTGGAGGTGCCTGTGGAATTGGCAATGGTGTTGTAGTTGGAGCTTGTGAGGAGATAGATGCCTTTGTTTGAGGTAGAGGTTCCTGTCGAGTTGGTGATGGTGTTGTAGGAGCTTGAGTAGAGGTAGATGGCGCCGTTATCGCTGGAGGTTCCGCCGTCGGTTCCAGTGGAGTTGGTTATTGCGTTGTAGTTCGCACCATTGTAAAGGTAGATGCCTACGCCGTTGTCTGCTGTAGTGCTTGCAGTCACGTTCTGTATCGTGCCGTTGTCTGCCGTGTCGTAATAGATTGCGTGCTGGAAGTTTGAGATTATGCAGTTCCTCACAGTTGTGTTGAAGGCGTTGCTGTATACGCCGTATGTGCCGGTGGTGTTGTTGCCGGTTATGCTGTAGCCTGCGCAGTTCAATGTGACATTTGCCGCAGTGATGTTCATGCAGGTCTGGCCGCTTATGGAAAGGTTGTATAGGAGAGTGTAGGTCTGCCCTGCCGTGGAGAGGTTGGCGCAGCCTTGCGAGCGGTTGGTGTATGGGCCGTAGTCTGCCCCGCCTCCAACCCATGCGCCGGGCGCGTTTGTTGAGTTGAGCGGGTATGCGCTGCCAATGTCGCCCCAGTTGTTGGCATCGGAGTCGAATACGTTGTAGGAGGAAATGTTGTGGTATATGTTGCCCTCGGCATGGGCGGAAACTGTGGTGTTGAAGTGGTTGGTGGAGTTTGAATTGTTAATCCAGATTGGGGTGCCGGATGTGATGTTGTTGTAGTAGAATTGGTTGCCGGATGAGGCGGAATCCGCGCGGAAGGCGGTGCCGGTTGCGCTTATGGTGATGTTGCGGAAGATGGCAGTGGTGGAATTGACTAAGTCTATGCCTATTGCTGCTGTTGCCGTGCCGTTGCTTATTGTGCCGTTTGTTGTGTTGAGGGCATAAATTGCGGCGCCGGATGAGGAAACTGCGGTGGTGCGGTTGAATTCTCCGCCTGTCAATGTGCCTGAAAGGTAGAGGCCATAGCCGCCGTTTGTGTTGTTGGCTGTGTTGTCGGTGAGCGTTACTGATGTGGAGGAGCTGATTGCTATTGCGCCGCCTGATGATGAGGCGGTGTTGGCAGTGTTGCTTGCCAGGGTGTTGGAATTGGATGACTGGTCTATCACTATGCCTGAGCCTGATGTGGAAGTGGCGGTGTTGTTTGCTATTGTGTTGGAAGCCGCCTGCGACAAGAGGATGCCGTTGCCCGAGGTGGATGTGGCGGTGTTGTTTGCAATTGTGTTGGAGGAGGGGCCGAGGTAGAGGAAGATGCCATGGCCCGAAGCTGAGGTTGCGTTGTTGAGGGTGAGCGAGTTGCCGGTCGAGGATTGGTAAATGAGCACTGCAGAGTATGCATTGCCTATTGCCGTATTGTTTGTGAGGTTGTTGCTGATGGATGACTGGATGTAAATTGCAGGGCCTGCGTTGGTGTTGTTTGCCGTGTTGTTGGCAACCAATGTGCTGTTTGAGCCTGAAACCAATGAAATAGAGGCTATGTCAAACGAGCCGCCGCTTGATGTTACTGTGTTGTTGAGTATTGTGCCGGATGTTGCGGCAGTGTAATAGATGCCGCGGGGGAAGGAGGAGATTATGCAGTTCTTTACGGTGGAATTGAAAGCTGTTGATAGAACCCCGTAAGTGTTTGTGGTGTTGTTTCCGGTAATGGTGTAGCCCTGGCAGTTCAGTGTGACATTTGCCGCGCTGATGTTCATGCAGGTCTGGCCGCTGATGGAAATATTGTAAAGCAGCGTGTAGGTCTGCCCGGCTGTTGTGAGGTTGGCGCAGCCGCGCGTGTTTGTGGTGTAGGGGAACCAGTCCCCGCCAACTCCCGACCAGTTGCCGCCCACAGTGGTGGCGTTGAAGGGGCGGTCGGTGCCTGCATCCGCATAGTTGTTTGAGTCTCCATCAAATATTTGGAAGGTGTTCCATGCACCTGTGCCGTTTGCGAAGTAGTAGATGTTGCCGGAATTGCTGTTGTTGAAGCTGTTTGTGGAGTTGGTGTTGCTTATCCACACCGGGGCGGTGATGTTGTTTCCCAATATGGTGTTGTTGCCATCAGCCGCGCCAAAGCTGAATCCGGTGGAGGTTGCATTTATGGTGTTGTTCGAAAATGAGTTGTTTATCGCGCCGGTGTTTCCGCCCGCAACACCGGATGAGCAGTTGTTTATTGTTGAGAATGTGAGGTTGAAGTATTTGGCTGTGTTGAATCCTATGCCGGACTGGCCTGCCGCGGTGCAGGTGATGGTTTCGTTGGTGGAATTTATCGTGCCGCCGGTGAGTGAGCGCAGGTAAATGCCGGCGCCTGCGGTGTAGTAGGTGTTGTTCCAGGACTGCCAGTTGGAGTTGCTTTCGGTATAAATGCCAGCTTGGGCTGAATAGATTCGGTTGAATGTTATGTTGGTGCCGGTTGCCGAGCTATAAATTATCGGCACTGCCATTCCCGAAGCTGCGGTAGTAAGGTTTATGGTGTTGTTTGTGAACCGCCCGTTGGTGAATCCCGGGCTTGCGGTGCCCACATAGAAGCTGCCGCCCCTGCTTTCGAAGTAGTTGTTTGCCACAACCTGGCCTGTGCCTGCGCCATAGAATGCATAGCCGGTGGTGGCGGTTGCATTGTTGTTTGAGATGTTCTGGGCGGAGCCGCCGGCCACCCCGATTGCATTGCCCGCAGTGTAGGTGATGCTTATGGTATTGTTGTTGACAGTGCTGCTGCTTGAGGTGTCAAGGTAGATGCCATAGGAAAAGTTTGAGATGACGCAGTTTTGTATGGTGGAGTTTAGTCCTGTGGACAAAACGCCGTATGTGCCGGTGGTGTTGTTGCCGGTGATGCTGTAGCCCGCACAATTCAGGGTAACGTTTGCCGCACTAATATTCATGCAGGTCTGGCCGCTGATTGAGAGGTTGTAAAGGAGAGTGTAGGTTTGCCCTGCTGTTGTGAGGTTTGCGCAGCCTCTTGTGTTTGTGCTGAATGGATACCAGTCTCCGCCAACTCCGGACCAGTTGCTTGTGACTGTTGTTGCGTTGAAGGGGCGGTCTGTGCCTGCATCGGCGTAGTTGTTGGAATCTCCATCGAAGATGCTGAAGGTGTTCCAGGCGCCCGTGCCGTTTGCGAAGTAGTAGATGTTGCCTACGCCTTTGCTGCTTATTGTGGTGTTGAAGGAGTTGGTGGAGTTGGCATTGTTCACCCAGACCGGGGCGGTGATGTTGTTGTAGTAGAAGAGGTTGTTGTTTGAGGCTGCAGAGAATATTGCCGCGGTGGTGGCTGCCCCCGATGCTGTAAGCGTGTTGTTTGTGAATGTGGAATTGGCGGAGCTGCCCATGACATTGAGGGCATAGCCGCCGGATTGCGTCGTGGAGAGGGTGTTGTTGGAGACTGTGCTGTTCGCATCATTGCTCAACCGTATGGCATCGGTGAAATTGGAGATTATGCAGTTTTTCACGGTGATGTTGAAGTTGAGGGGGTTATTGCCCGACGAATACACCCCGTATGAGCCGCTGATATTGTTGCCAATCAGGCTTGCCCCCTGGCAGTCTATTGTCACGTTCTGGGTCCACCATGCTATGTTTACTGCCGAATACGCGCCGCTAACGTTGATTGAGTTGTTGGTGATGTAGATGTTCGCGCCCGCGTGGCCCCAGTCAAGCGAAACGATACCGTCCATTCCGGTTACCGCAATTATGTTGTTGGCGAGCGTGGCATTGCTGGAACGAAAGAAGTCAACCGTGGTGTAGAGGCGGTTGTTTGTAACGTTGATGTTGTTCCTCAAATCTACCGAATACGTGCCGGCCTGCACGGTGTTGTTGAATACGGTGTCGCCGTCGCTGGCTATTATGCCCGTGCCGCCCGTGATGTTGAAGTAGTTGTTGGAAATGTTGCGGGCTCCGATTGAGGCAAATTGGTTTATGCCATTGCTTGTGCCGGTAATGTTGTTGCGCAGGATTTGGATTCCTGAACAGCCGGTTGTTATATCTAAAGTATAGTTCGAGGCTGGAATGCCGGTGCCGTTGAATGCGTTGTCCGTGATGTTGGAGTAATCCATGCCTCCGCTGCAGCCTGAGCCGCGGTAGACCGAAGAGATTGCGGTTGCCGCTGTGAAATTGTTGTTTGTAACCGAGGTATAGAAGGTGGCGCCTGCGGTGTAGATGCCCATGGTTGCGTTGGACGCGGCAGTGACTGTGTTGTTGGTGATATTCGCATAATACGCGTTGGCGCTCATGTAGATTGCGGTTGAGTGGTTGATTAGGTTGCAGTTCTTTACGGTAACGTTGTTGGCGGAGATGTTTATCGCGGTGGAGGACGTGATATTCCCGATTATCGAATATCCGTTGCAGTTCAATGTTACGTTTGCCGCGGTGATGTTGAAGCAGGTGGCGCCGTTCACGCTGATATTTTGCAGTACATAGTATTTCGTGCCCGCAATGGTGAGGTTGGCACATGCCTGCAGGTTCCTGAAAAGCGCGGGCCCATAGTCGGCTCCGGTGCCAATCCAGAGAGAGCCTAACGTGGTTGCGTTGAACGGGTAATCCGTGCCACCGTCCGCCCAGTCGTCGCCGTTTGAATCGGTGAGGCGGTAGGAGGTGGCATTAGGGTAGAAATTGCCCTGCGCGGAGCCTGCCACAGACGTGTTGAACTTGTTGTTTGCATTGGAATTGTTCACCCATGCAGCTCCGGACAGGGTGTTCCAATAGAATGAGCCGGGGCCATAGCCAGAAGCAGTGCGGAGTGCTGCCGATGTTGATGAGGTTAAGGTGTTGTTGGTGGCAAGGCCGCCTGCCGTAACGCCTAACACGAGGCCGTAACCGGATGTGCTTGTCAATATGTTGCCGGTGATTGTGCCTGCATCGTTAAGCTCATTTAGAGATATGCCGCTGCCTGAGCCGGCAGTGGCATTGTTGTTGGCATATGTGTTCCCATCAGACAGGTAGTATGCCTCTATGCCATTGCCTGAAGTGGTGCTGATGGTATTGCTTGTGACTGTTGCACGGGTCACATAAAAATACAGATATACGCCCTGCCCTGATGCAAAGGTGTTGGATATGGTATTGTTGATGATGACCCCATGTGTTGCAGTGCTGCCCGTGAAAAAGACTCCGGTTGAGAAGTTTTGGATTTTGCAGTTTGCAACAGTGGTGCCAATCTGGTCAGAATACACGCCATAGGTGGATGACGCGTTGCTGCCTGAAATTGTGTATCCGTTGCAGTTTATGCTCACGCCCGGAGCCTGCACTCTGAAGCAGGTGTCTCCGGAAACAGAGAGGTTCTGAGTCAGGGCCGCCGTTGTGCCTGGCACTGTGATGTTGCCGCATGATGTGACATTCGCATTGCCCGGCCCGCTGTCGCTGCCTGAGCCAATCCATGCGCCCGGCGCGGTTGAGCTTGAAATCGGGTATGCTGCACCGCTGTCGCCCCAGCCGTTGCCGTTTGAATCTGTTACTGCATAGAGGGAGAGGTTGGCATAGAAGTTGCCTGCCGCAACGCCGTTTACTGTGCGGTTGAAATAGTTGTTTGTGCCGGAATTGTCAATCCATGCGGAGCCGCTGAAGCGGTTGCTGTAGATGTTCGCCCCGCTTGATGAGGAAGTGAGCACCATGTCTTTTGTCCAATTCAGGAATTGGCAATTTTTCACGGTTGCGCCTGATGAACTGATGTTTATTGCGGGCTTGCCTGCTGCGGTGCTGCCGATTATGTAGTAATTGTTGCATTCAAGCGTCACGTTTGCTGCGCTGATGTTGAAGCATGAGGCACCGCTAATGGTTGCATTCGCATAAAGCTGGTAAGTCTGGCCTGCGGTGTTGAGGTTGGCGCAAGGCGATGTGAGGAGCCTTGGGGCATAATCCGAGCCATAACCCACCCATTTTCCGGGGGCGTGCGTGGAATTGGGCGGATAGTCGCTGCCCCCGTCGCCCCAGCCGTCGGAATTGCCATCGGTTATGTTGTAGGAAGAAATGCCCAGGTAGAAGTTGCCCTGCCCCGTTGTGTTGAATGGGTTGCTTGGGCGGTAATTTTCCACCCACACGCGCCCTGCAAGCGTGTTCCAATAGATACTGTCCGCGCCGTAACTTGCGTACGGGATATAGATGGCGCTGGCATTGTAGGAAATGATGGTGTTATTCGTGACACTGCCCCCCACAGTCCGGGATAGAGCGACGCCATACCCATAGGAAGTTATTGTGTTAAGGGTAATGTTGTTCCCGTTCAGGTCATCCGAATAGATGCCTGTGCCCGACGTCGATGAAATGGTGTTGTTGTATATCAGATTTCCATCCGAACCGTAAAGGAGAAAGATGCCGTTGCCTGAAGAGGTTGTGATTGTGTTGTTTGAAACAGTGGAAGAGAGGACATAATTATACAGGTAAACGCCATTGCCCGAAGTAGTGGTGATGGTGTTGTTTGAAATTATTGAATAATCTGCCAGGTAGGCATAAATGCCATGCCCGCTTGTGAATGTGCTGCCAATCGTGTTGTTCCTGATTGTTGCATTGTTTGCAGATGCCCCGCTCACATAGATGCCGTAGCTGAAATTCTGGATGATGAGGTTTTTCACCGTGGTGTTGGTGGCGTTGGTGAGCACGCCATAGTTGGCTGAGGAGTTGCCGCCGGTTATTGTGAAGCCTGCGCCGTTGATTGTGACGTTTTCCGCCGTGATGTTGAAGCAGGTGCCGGCTGTCGATATGTTGATGTTGAGCGTCACTGTGGTGCCTGCTGTTGTGATGTTCTGGCAGGCAACTGGGGTTGTGGCGGTGTATGGGAACCAGTCTGAGCCGTTGCCTGCCCAGTAAGAACTGACCGTTGTGGAGTTGAAGGGGCGGTCGGAACCTGCGTCGGCATAGGAATTGTTGTCAGTATCAATGATGTTGAAAGTATTCCACGCCCCCGAGCCGTTGGCAAAGTAGTAGATGTTGCCAACTCCTTTGGAATTGATGGTGGTGTTGAAGGAGTTGGTTTCGTTTGAGTTGGCTATCCACACACTGCCCGTTATGTTGTTGCCATATACGGTATTGTTGGAGGATGTGCCGGAAATGCCAAGGGTAGGTTGTCCCGTGGAGTTCATGATGTTGTTGGTGATGGTGTTGTTGTTTGAGTTGATGATGTTTATTGAGTATGCGGATGCAACGATTGTGTTGCCGGTGATGTTGTTGAAATTACCGACATTTTCAAAGTAGATGGCGGTTCCTG
>Ga0209514_10004730_pt1 | contig 18052 bp, 15 predicted proteins | sample Subgrocontami58m_FD_187452 | JGI IMG/M metagenome (GOLD analysis project Ga0209514, IMG submission 187452) | Subsurface groundwater microbial communities from S. Glens Falls, New York, USA - GMW37 contaminated, 5.8 m (SPAdes) (version 3) | ecosystem: Environmental > Aquatic > Deep subsurface >...
CGCGCCGTCACCGAGCAGGCCGCCCCCGGCGAGCCGGTGCTGCACACCAGCGACGGCAGTCTGCTGCCGTTCCTCATCGACGCGCCGGGGTTGCATAACGTGCTGCTGGCCGGCGACCCCGAGCACCAGCAGGCCACCTCGCGCGCCCGCTCCACCCTGGTGACCATGGGCCAGATACCGCAACCGCTGGAGGCTGCGGTCGGAAGCGCCGCCAGCTTCTGGCTGGTGGTGTCGCTGGACCATAGCACCGAGTACCAGCAGACGGTGGTGGCCGCCGTGGAGCAGCAGTACCGGCGCACCGGCGAAATCGGCGGCGGCGGGCTGTTTGCGCGCCGCTACGCCAGGTGAGGAAGCGTAGCGAACACCGCGTATCTGGGCTGTACACTAGGGCCTGACCCGCGCCTATGACCACCACTATCCCAGTCACCGAAACCGCTGCCTACGCCGCAGACACCCTGCAGAACCGGCTGGGCCTGCTGCTGGCCGCTACCGTCTGCTTCCCGGTGGCGGCGCGCCCGGCCGAGACGCTGTTCGGCGCGGCCGCTTTTGGGTGGCCGCTGGCGGCGGATGCCGCGCTGTTCGCCGCCCTGACGGTCGCGTTCTTCGGGCTGACCGGGCTGGCCATGCTGGTGCTGGCGGCGCTGCCGCGCCTGGCGGGGCGGGCGTACCGGCTGGCACTGGCGCTGGGGCTGTTCGTGGCGCTGGCGCCGGGCATTGCGTCGGCGGCCAGTGGCGGCATTTTTGGCGTGGACAGCGCTGCGCACACCCAGTACGCGGTCGATCTACTGCTGTCGGGCCAACATCCGTACGCGGCGTTCGACGTGCGCGATGCGCTGGCGAAGTACCCGGTGGTCAGCGGTTCCATCACCTATAACCTCGACGGCTCGATCATGAGCGCGTACACCTACCCCGCCGGGGCATTCCTTACCATGTTGCCGTTCCGGCAGGTGGGGCTGGATATCCGGATGGTGTACGAGGCGGCCTCCGTGATCATGGTGGCGCTGGTGGCGTTCGCCGCGCCGCCGGGGGCCCGCCTGTTGGTGCTGGGGTTCACCATCCTGTACCGGTTCCTGTCAGGGTGGACCTCGAACGCCGGGATTGCCGAGCCGTATTGGATGGTGCTGGTGCTGGCGGCGTACCTGCTGCGGGGGCGCACGCTGACCAGCGGCCTGCTGATGGGCGTGGCCATTGCCGTGAAGCAGTTGCCGTGGTTCTTCTTCCCCATCTACCTCATCGCCATGTACCACACTGGGGGGTGGCGGGCGGCGGCCAAGGCGGGCGGACTGGCCGCCGGGCTGTTCGTGGCGGTGAACCTGCCGTTTGCGCTGACGGCCCCGCAGCCGTGGTTCCAGGGCGTGTTTGGGCCGTTGCTGTTCCCGCTGCCGGTGCTCGGGTTCGGCCTGGCCCGGCTGGGCAGCGTCGTCGCCCCGCAACTGCCTAAGGTCCTGTATACCGGCCTGGAAGTGGCGGCGATGGGCGGGGCCGCGCTGGCGTACTGGCGCTGGGGCCGCCGGGCCCCGGAGCTGGCGCTGGTGCTACCGTGGCTGCCGCTCTGGTTCGCCTGGCGCAGCTTGTCGTCCTACTTCTACATGCTGCCGTTTGCGGTGCTGGTGGCGTTCACGGTGGGGGCGTGGCAGCGGCGCCGGGCGGGGCACGAGGCGGCGGTGGACGCGACGCCGTGGGGCGAGCGCATCGCCGTGCTGGCCATCGCTATGCTGGGGCTGTCGCTGGCGGCGGGCTACGAAGCGGGCCTGCTGCAGGACGAACTGAACCGCAACGCGCTGGGCTACAACGGGCGGCTGACGCTGGCGGCGCTCGGTGTGTTGGTGAGTGTGCTGGCGCTGACACACGTGGTGGCCGGAGCGGTGGGGCACATCGGGCCGCGCCTGCGGGTGGTGGGCTTTGGCACCGCCGTGACCTGCTTCGCACTGCTACTGCTGGCCGGCGTCTACGCCGAGGAGGCCTACCGCGTGGACACCACGGCGGGCATCCGCTATGCCACCAAAGCGCTGCTGGCCGGCAACAACCCCTACACCGCGTTTGACCGGGTGCAGGCCATTGCGGTGGCGCGCCCTCCCAAGGCCCCGCCCATGGTGGACACCACCGGCGCCGACCCCGACCTGTACACCCTGCCCGCCGGGTCATTCGAGCTGAACGTGCCGTTCCACCTGCTGGGGGTGGATGACCCGCGTTTCGTGAGCGGGCTGTTCCAGCTCATCCTGGTGGTGCTGGTGTTCGTCGCGGCGCCACCGCACCTGAAGCTGCTGGCGCTGGCGGTGTCGATCACCGCGCACCTGCCGGTGGCGGTCGACTTCAACCACCTGCTGTTTGTGACGGTGGGGCAGGGCTACAGCGAGACGCTGTGGGCCACGCTGCTGGCCGTGGCCTGGCTGCTGCGGACGCGCCCGCGCTGGGCGGGGGCCTGCCTGGGGTTGGCGTTGGCAGTGAGCCAAACGGCGTGGTGGGCAGCGCCCTTCTGCCTGCTGGCCTGGCGCCAGCGCTTTGGCCGGGGGCACGCGCTGGACGCCTTACGCGGCGCGGCCGGCGTGGTGCTGGCGGTGAACCTCCCCTTTATCGTCAGCAACCCGGAGGCATGGGCGTTGGGGGTGTTCAGCGGCCCAGCCGCCACGCTGCCGGCCGCTGGGCTGGGCGTGGCGCAACTGGCGCAGCACCTGGCGGGTAACCTGGCTTGGCCGATGACAGCGGCCAGTCTGCTGGCGCTGCTGGCGCTGCTGGTCGCTGCGCGCCGGGGGCTGGTGGCGGCGCCGGCCCTGGCGTTCGCGCTGGCGTGGGCGCCGCTGGCGCTGGCCTGGCACACCGGCTACGCCTACCTGTTCATGGCGCCGCCCCTGGTGACCATCGCCCTACTGGCCGGCCGTGCGGAGCCCACCCCCGACGGCGCTGCTGCCGCCGGCACGGGCGCACCGGCCACCGCCGCGGGCTAGCGATGGCTGTCGCAACCGGGCGAGCGGGGCTCCGTCCCCTGGTGGCCGGCGGCGTGCTGCTGGCCGGGGCCACTGCGCTGTATCTGGGCATGGCGCGGTCGCTGACCGGGGCCGGCGGCCTGCCGCTGGACGATAGTTGGATCCACCAGACGCTGGCCCGCAACCTGGCGGCCACCGGCCAGATGGTCATCGTGCCCGGCGACCGCTCCGCCGCGGCCACCGCGCCACTGTGGAGCCTGCTGCTGGCGGTGGCGTACTGGTTGGGGCTGCCACCGCTGGAGTGGGCCATTGGCCTGGGGGTGGTGTGCCTGGCCGCCAGTGCGTGGTTGGTCTACCGCTTCGGGATGGTACTGACCAGCGACCGCGGGGTGGCGATGACGGCGGCGCTGCTGTGCCTGGCCGAGTGGCGGCTGCTGTGGGCGGCCATGTCGGGCATGGACACGCTGCTGTTCACGGTGCTGAGTCTGGCAGTGCTGGCCGAGGCCGCCACCCGCGACGCACGACGGCCGTGGCTGCTAGGCGGACTGGTGGGCCTGTCGGCCGCTGCCCGGCCGGAGGGGCTGGCGCTGGCGGTGTTGCTGGCCGTTTGGCTGGTGATGCGGCGAGCGGTGTCCGTGCGACAGGCGGGCGCGCTGATGGCGGCCGCAGTCGTCCCGTTGGCGCTGGTCGCACTGCTGAACCTGAGCCAGCACGGCAACCCGCTGCCCGCCACCTTCTTTGCCAAGAACGCCGCCTATGCCGGCGGCCTCGACCCCGGCCGCACCCTCAGTTTCCTATGGGAGGCGCTGCTGGTGCTGGTGCGCGGGCCGGAACTGCTGCTGGTACCCGGCCTTGTGCTGTTCATCGCCGGGTGGGTGCGCAGCCGGAGCGGGCCCGGCGCGCTGTGTGTGCTGTGGATGGGGGGACTGACGGCGGCCTACGCGTTGTGGCTGCCGGCGCTGTATCACCACGGGCGCTACCTGTTTCCGTTGCTGCCGTTGGCGCTGCTGCTGGGCGTGGCGGGCAGCCGCCGGCTGCTGGACCGGCTGCAACTGCCGCGCCTGGCGCTGGCGGGCAAGCTGCTGCTGGTGCTGTACGCCGCCTACAGCGGGGTGCGCGGGGCGCAGGCGTATGCTGAGAACGTGGACCTGATCAACCGTCAGCAGGTGTGGTCCGCCCGTTGGGTGGTGGAGTCGACCCCGCCCGGCACGGTGATCGCCGCGCACGACATTGGGGCGCTGGGGTACTTCGGCGGGCGGCCGCTGGTGGACATGGCCGGGCTGGCAACGCCGGACCTGGTGTCGGGGCCGCGCGACGTGGCGGAGGTGCTGCGGGTGGTGCAGGCCCGGGGCGCCCGTTACGCGCTGGCAATCCCCGACTGGTACCCGCCGCTGTACGCCGGCCTGACCGCCGGCCTGCACGCACGCGAGGTCGCAGTGGCCGTGGTATCGCCGGCGGTGCCGGACGGGCAACGTCTCCGGATTCTCGCCGTTCCGTGAGTATCTAAGCGCGCTATGTCATACATGTGATCCGACTAATAGAGCACCTGCTCCCCCTCCAAGTCCCGTATCTCCCGTTCCGACAGGCCCAGCAACTCGCGCGCCACCTGTGCGGTGTGCTCGCCCATGAGAGGGGCGTGGCCTTCGATGGCGCCGGGGGTCTCAGACAGGCGGACGGGGATGCCCTCGGTGGTGATGGGCCCGGCCTCCGGCTCGTCGATGGTGACCAGGAAGCCGCGGGCGGCGAGCTGGGGGTCGCGGGTGAACTGGTCCTCTACGTCCTGCACGGCGGCGGCCATCACACCGGCCTCCTGTAGCAGGCGCATCGCCTCGTGCGGCTCGTGCTGCTGCGTCCACGCCTCGATCCAGGCGTCCACCGCGGCCTTGTGGCGCACCCGCCCAACGTGCGTGGCGAACGGGCTGCCGGCCGCGGCCCGTTCCGGCTCGCCGAGCAGGCCGCACAGCGCCGCCCACTCCGCGTCGGACGAGACGCCCAGCACCAGCCAGTGGTCGTCGCCCTTGCAGCGGTAGCCGCCATAGGGCGCCGCAGTCTCGCTGTGGTTGCCCGCCGGCTGCGGCTCCTGGCCGTTCACGAGGTACTGCAGGTACAGCGGGCCCATCAGCGCCGCGCCAATGTCGAGTTGCCCGCTGTCGAGCCACTGGCCTTCGCCGGTGGCCGCACGGTGCATCAGCGCCAACACCACGCAATAGGCCGCCGTCACGCCGCCCAGGAAGTCGGGGTGCTGCGAGCGCGCCTCGGCGGTCACCAACTCGGAGTCCGCGTAGTTCCACAGGTGGGTGATACCCAGGATGTTGCCGATGTTGGGCCCCCAGGTGACGTCGGCAGCGTGGGGACCGGTGGAGCCCATGCCCTTCACCCGCACCAGGATGATGTCGGGCCGCAGCGCCTTGAGCTGGTCGTAGGCCAGGCCCCAGTTCTCCAGCACGCCCAGACCGTAGTTCTCCACCACCACGTCGCACTGGGGTGCCAGGCGCTGCACGAGCGCGCGCCCCTTCTCGGTGCGCATGTTGACGGTGAGACTCTTCTTGCCGCGGTGCAGTTTGTGGAAGTCGGGCCGCACGTTCCAGCGCGCCGGGCTCTCGGTGCGATGCACGTCGGGGCGCGCCCGGCTCTCCACCCGCACCACCTCGGCGCCGAACTCGCGTAGCAGCTTGCCCACCGTTGGGCCTGCCGCCCCGGTGGTCAGCTCCAGCACCCGGATGCCCGCGAGCGGTCCAGCCATATTAGATGACCCCGATGGCGGCCAGCCGCTGCAGCTCGGCCGGGGTGAACCCCAGTTCATCGCAGTACACCGCCGCGTTGTGCTCGCCAATGCGGGGCGCCGGCCGGTCGGCGTGCGGCGGCTCACCGTTCACGCGCACACCGGCGCCGAAGTAGGTGTACGGCCCCGCGGTCGGGTGCTCGACCGGCGCCAGCATGCCTCGCTCGCGCACGTGCGGGCTGTCCAGAAACTCACCCGGCCGGTTCACTGGGCTGATGCCGATGCGCCGCCGCTGGCCCTCGTCGTACAGCTCCTGCTTGGTGAAGCGGGCGCAGAAGGCTGCGATGTGGGGGTAGATCAGGTCGTTGTTGGAGCGCCGGAACACCACGTCCTCGAAAACGGGGTCGGTGAGTTCCGGCGGGTTGCCCAGCCATTCCACCATGCGCTTCCACTGCTCGAAGGGCAGAATGAACAGCAGCACGTGTCCGTCCTTGCACCGGTACAGGTTGTACACGTCGCCGCCGCGTTCCTTGCGCGAGCTGCGGAAGGGCTTGACCTGGGTGTGGCTGTAGTTGGGGATGGCGTAGCCGGCGATGTGGACGGCGCACTCGTGCAGCGAGGCATCCACATGCTGCCCGCGCCCGCTGGTAAGGCGGTGGAACAGCGCCAGGCTGATGGCATACGCCGCATAGGCGCCGGTGATGCCATAGGCCAACTCTCCCGGCGCCTGCAGCGGCGACTCGCCGGGCTCGCCGCTCAGCGCCATGGTGTTGCCCAGCGCGAAGGCCGCGATGTCGGTGGCCTGATAATCGCGCCAGGGGCCGGTCTGGCCGAAAGGTGTGATGGACGCCACCACGATGCGGGGGTTGAGGGCCGAGAGCGCCGCATAGCCCAGGCCCTGCGCGTCCAGCACCCCAGGCCGCTCCGTCTCCAGCAGCACGTCGGCGGTCTTGGCCAGCTCGCGCAGGATGGCGCGGCCGTCCTGCGTACCCAGGTTGAGGGTGATGCTGCGCTTGTTGGTGTTGTAGTGCAGAAAGCTGAGGCTGCGGTCGGGGCCCGGCACACCGCCCACAAACGGCGGCAGCCGCCGCCCAGGGTCGCCGCCCGGGGGCTCCACCCGCAGCACGCCGGCGCCCATGTCGGCCAGCAGCTTGGCGCAGTGCAGGCCGCTCGGCCCGGCCAGGTCCAGCACGCGGTAGCCCGCCAGCGGCCGCTGAGCCGAGCGGGGGGACGCGGTTGCGGGCACGCTCATACGGCGCGGATTCCTTGCGGCTTCATGTTCCGGGAGACTATACAGCCCCTCCGCGAAAGTCAACCGTGCTCGCCGCGAACGGCGGCCGGCATGCCCCGTGATGCCGGTGCGCATATACCGGAGTATGTCTCTAAAGATACAGTGTCTCTATATCATGTACTCAACAGTGGTTGACTTAAATATCTTTCCCAATATGATCGATACGGTACTATGGTCGCGGCGCGAGCATCTAAGGTGCCCCCGATGCTGAGGCCCCCAAGACCGGCAAGAAGACAGCACTTGTCTATTGAGCAACAGGAGAGACACATGCTCTTTGACTGTTCGACCGTCCGCACCCTCGTCCGCTCCGCGGGAGCAGCACTGCTGCTGCTGGCCGCAGCGGGCTGCTCCACCCAGCAGTCGCCGGGCAGCGGCGCCGGCGCGCCGCCCGCGGCCGCACCGGTGGCCCCGGCGTTCACCGCCAAGTGGATCGAGAGCGGCCCGCCGCCCCAATTCACCGCACCCAAGGTGGACACCCCCGCACCCAGCGGGCAGACGCCAGACCTGGACGTGGTGTACCCGTTCGCGCCGCCACTCAAGGCCACCTTCGGCTACGGCGTGGCCAGCGGCGACATGACCAGCGACAGCGCGGTGCTGTGGACCCGCACCGCATCGTCGCTGGCGGTGACGCCGGAACTGGCCGAGAGCGAGAGTTTCGCCAATCCCGTGTCGCTGGCCGCGGGCAAGACCACTGAGGCCACCGATCTGACGGCCAAGGTCATCGTGAGCGGCCTGAAGCCGGGCACCCAGTACTACTTTCGGTTCAAAGCCGGCCAGGAGGTGAGCCCGACCGGCAGCTTCAAGACGGCGTATCTGGCCAACGAGAAGCGGCCGGTGACGCTGGGCTTCAGCGGCGACGTGGACTGGAAGTGGAAGCCCTACCCGCTGCTGAGCACCCTGGCAAAGGAGAAGCTGGACTTCTTCATCTTCCTGGGCGACCTCATCTATGAGACACGCAACCTGCGCGCAAGCGTCTCGGCAGAGAGTCTGGATGACTACCGTGCCAAGTACCGCGAGAACCGGGAGCCGCGCGCTGGCACCTCGCTGACCACGGTGCCGATGCAGGAGCTGTACAAGGCCTTCGGCCAGTACCAGGTGTTCGACAACCACGAGACCGGCCCCAGCCAGGCCGACAAGAGCGCTCCGCCCTACAACGATGGCGGCGTGCTGGTGAATGGCGTGCCGGTGGCCAAGACCCCCGGCTACCAGGCCCGGGTGCGCGCCTTCAGCGAGTATCAGCCGCTGCGGGAAGAGACCATGGACGGCACGCAGAAGTTCTACCGCACCATCCCATGGGGCGGCAACCTGCGGTTGTTCATCGTCGACGACCGCAGCTTCCGGGACCGCCGGCTGGCCAACAGCGACCTGCCGGATGCCACCTCCTGCAGCCGCACCATGCTGGGCGCCACGCAACTCAAGTGGCTGCAGGACCAGTTGCTGGCCGCCAAGGCCGAAGGGGTGGTGTGGAAGGTGATGGTGGCCTCCTCGCCAATGCAGGCGCTGGGACGGGCGTCGCAGACCGGCGTAGACGTGGACGGCGGCAAGTCGTGGGCCGGCGGCTACAACTGTGAGCGGTCGAAGCTGCTGAAGTTCATCGATGACAACGCCATCAACAACGTGGTGGTGCTCACCACCGACAACCATTACACGGTCATCAACAACCTGTCCTACAACAGCGATCCGGCAGACCCCAAGTCGCCGCTCAAGCCGGCTCGCAACACCTTCGAGGTGCTCACCGGCCCCATGGGCGCCGACAACAAGGTGCCCGGCTTCAAGGTCGACTTCAGCAAATTCGGCCTGCGCGAGGGCGACCGGGCGATTGTGGACGTGTGGAACGGCGATGCCCCCAACGCCGACGGTGAGCCCAAGGGCTTGAAGCAGGCCGGTGGCGACCCCATTGGCCTAGAGGCCGGCTTCCCGGGGCTCGACGTCGCCAGCATCGTGGCCCAAGGCGTGCCGGCCGGCAAGGTCGACCCGCTGGCCTTCGTGAGCTGGCGTACTTTCAGCTACGCTACGCTCACCTTCGACGAGCAGAGCCTCGCGGTGCGGGTGATGGCCGCCCCCGCCGTGGCCGACCCGGTGACGCTGCTGAAGTCCGACGCATTGAAGCAATACGAGGATTCCAAGCCGAGCGAGGTGCTGCGCTTCAAGGTGAAGGCGCAGTAGCTCGTACATCCGACCCGGCCAGTGGCGCCCCCACATCAGGGGGCGCCACTGTGCTCGCAGGCGTCCCTCACAGTGCACGTTGCCTCCCGACGCACGCTCAAAGTGCGATTGCATTGCGAGACGGGCGGCTGCGCAGTTGCCGTCTTTGCGATTCCCCTTCTGGCAACATGATTGCGACGGCCGCACACGGCGCGCCGCTATCATGGAGGGAACGAATGAAATCCACCGCCACTCGTGTGAAACCCCTGCCTGCGCTTGCGGCGTATGCTCCGAGCGTCGACTTCATCTCGGCAGAAGGCCGCGCCGGGCTTGAGTTGCAGCTGAAGCGGTTACGGGAAGAGCAGTTGCCGGCGGCGCTGATGGCGGCCGAGCAGGTCCGGGAGCAGACCATCATCCCCGGCGATACGGAGCTGTACGAGACCCTCGACGCGCTCTCGCAGGTGGAGGAGCGTATCCGCAACATGACCTTTGCGCTTGAACACGCGGTGGCAGTGGCAGAACGGCCCAGCGACCCGACAACGGTCGGACTCTACTCACGGGTGACCCTAAAAGACCCGCAGGGGATACACGATACTGTGCAGATCGTGGGGGACCTGGACAAGGACGTGGCGGCCGGCCGGCTGTCGCACCGGTCAGTGCTGGGCACCAAGCTTATGGGCGGACGGGTGGGCGACCTCGTAGTGCTTGGCACCCCGAACGGGCAGACCGCATACACCATCACGTCCATCGACTGACCCCCAACCCCAGGAGTTCACCCGCCCCCGACGGACTCGGGCGGCGGTAACAAGCGATGGCAAGGCGCGCTATAGGACGTCTTCTGGGAAGAGGTGAAACCCCCGGCGACGGGCCTCTTGATCGCATGCAGCCAGCGCCGCAGTCAATGCCGCCATCGGATCCGGGCTGCGCTTCACCCCTCGGAGAGCTGCCCGAATGAAATCGCTCACTGCGGCGGCCTCGTCGGAATCACCCTCTTGCTCAGTAACACGGCGAGTCAATGCCTCGAGCAGCAGCCAGGCCGCCATGCTGGCAAGTACGGTGTTCTGTGCCGTTACTACCTGCTCCAGCGCTCGGAGTTCACGTTCTAGCGAATTTGCCATTGTTCAAGCTCCTGGACAGCATTGTCGCCACAGTATCGCGCAATGCCACACGGTACGGGCCTTTAACCTCGCGGCGCTGTGGCTGGCGACTCCTGCAAAGTTGCGATGCACTCACGCTATCTGGAGCGGTGCGCTGGTCCGGGGTAGTTTCAAGCGCCGTATGCGATCGAGGTTGTGCGGCCGTTGCCACTCTCGCAGGTGAACCGCCGCCGTGCCTATGGTCACCTCCCACTGCGAGTTGTCACATGTCCGCAAGGCGTGCTTCCATCGCCGCGATCGGTTCGCAAGCGCTCGCGGGGGAGAATGCGTCTGTAGCGCTGACGTGAGTACGCTGCCCAGCGAAATTGGCGCTGATCGAAAGACGAGTCAGGGGGGATCTCACGATGAGTGAACCCGAGAAAGCGTCAGGCATGAATGCGTTTTCCCCGACCGCGAGTCCCGAGACGAGGCGTCAATGTACCAAGCCGGTAGCGACCATCTTTCTATTGCCTTCGTCGCAACGTGCCCTCCCAGGCAGTGCGGCATCGCAACGTTCTCCAAGGACCTTGAACAGGCGCTGAAGTCTGCGGACGAGTCTGTTCGCGTTGATTGGGCTGCAATCAACGAGGCGACCTCCATTCATTCCTACGGACCTGAGGTGGCGTGGCACATCCGGCAGGGTTCGCCGGAGAGTTATCGGGCAGCCGCCCTGCAGCTTAACGCTGCCCCGGTGGATGTGGTCAGCCTGCAGCATGAGTTCGGCCTGTACGGTATTTGGGGCGACCCCTTCGAAGATCACCTGACATCGTTCCTCGAGTCGCTACGCAAGCCGCTCGTCACCACCCTACACTCCGTGCTGCCCGATCCCTCAGCGTCCGTGAAGGCGTCGGTCAGGCGGATTGCCGCTCGCAGCAGTACCGTGGTGGTCATGGCCGAGCGTGCCCGCTCGCTGTTGCTCGATGCGTATGGCCTTGCGCCGCACAAAGTGACGGTGATTCCCCACGGAGTACCGGCCGTGGAGCCCCAAGGCCGGGCCCGCATGAAAGAGCAACTCGACCTCACCGGCAGGTCCATCATCACGACCTTCGGCCTGGTGGACCCCCGTAAGGGCCTCGAATTCATGATCGAGGCCATGCAAGAGGTCCGCCGTCGCTACCCAGACGCGCTCTACCTGATCGTCGGCAAAACGCATCCTGAGCTCGTCCGCCACGAAGGGGAAGCCTATCGGAAACGGTTGTGGCAGCTCGTCCAAGACCTGGAACTCGAACAGCACGTGGCCTTCGTCGATGAGTATCTGACGCAAACCCAAATCGTCGAATACCTCCTCGCCAGCGACGTCTACGTCACGCCGTACCTGGACCCGAAACAGGTGACCAGCGGCACGCTGGCCTATGCGCTGGGGGCAGGCAAGGCCATCGTCTCCACGCCCTATTCCCATGCGGCGGAGGTCCTGGTGGGCGAGCGCGGGATTCTCGTGGACTTCCGCAGCGGGGCCCAGCTTGCCGAGGCGACGCTGCGCATTCTGGGCGATGCCGTCCTGAAGCGGACACTAGAGCAGAACGCTTATGCCTACGGTCGCGAGACTGCCTGGCCGCGCGTTGGTGAGCGGACGCTCGCCATCTTGCGGTCTGCCGCGCTGGGCTCACACGCGAGTACAGGTGTTCTTGCACACTGCACCCCTATGCCCCGGCTGGGGCCCTTGCCGATTGACCGGATGAGCGTGCAGGCAATAGTTTTCAGTCTCCAAACGGTCGGCGGAGCAGCGACCGTCTAGCGCTCCCTTGGAGCGACCGGCGCCGCGGAGTCAGTCGGCCTTAGTCTTGGGCAACAGGAGTTGCCTAAAAGAAGAAAGGAAGAGCGAAATGGCACTACAACCTGAGCGCACCGTGGTGATCAACGGGTCGGGCGGCGGCAGGGGAGGCATGGGAATGGGCATCATGCTGGGAGCGATCCTGGTCGTGGTCTTGGGCATAGGCTTCCTCTGGTTCGCTATGTCTGGGAGGATGTCAGGTTCGGGGACCGTCCCACCGATCGCGAATAGCCCGACGATCAACATCAACCCGCCCGACATAAAGATCCCGGATACCATTACCATCAATCCCCCGGCGAACGCGCCGGCTCGGTAACCCACGTGCGGCGCTGCGCCTGCCGGAGGCTACCATGCGTGAAGTTCGCCAGTAGGTGTTGGGGAGCCGCTCGCACGGCGGAGCAAACGAGCGGGAGACGAAGTTGGGAATTGGGGTCCCCGCTCACCCTCGTGCTAGCGAATCCCGGTGTCGATGTCGATCTCCAGGGTCGTGACCTTCCCCGGTTCAATCGTCACGGTCTTCGGCAACGCCCGCGGGCAACCGAGAAACGAACAGTCCGACAGGTTCACGGTGTGCGTCCCCACCGCAACCGCTGCCTGAAACGAACCGTCAGACCGTAAGGGCACCTCGGTACGCAAGCCGTCCTGACGTGCCAGCAGCAGCCGGCGAGACGAATAGACGTCCGGGGTGGGTTGCGGACACGGCTCGACTGGACACAGAGGGCCAATGCGCACGTGCCCGGCAAGCGTCCCCACTTCAGGCACTACCTGGCCCTTGGTGACAAACGGCAAGAACACGCGGGCGATGACGTCAGCGTTCGCGAATCCTAGAGCGAAGGTCATCACCGCCAGGACCGTAAGCGCGAACACCAGACCTCTCCGAGCCCTCCGCACGGCAACCATGCCGACAGCGTACTCCGTATTCCAGTGACGCATCAGACCCCTGGGCTGGGCAACGGCAGGCGAACTCGTGAGTGTCCCAATGCCTGCTTCGGGAGCGGTGGCGCCGCTATTCCGCTGCGCTGCTGGCCCTCACTTACCGCAAATGCGGCCGCCTGTGGAGCCCAGTCAAAGCTGGCTATTGCCCAAAGAAGCTCAACAGCAAGCGCACACCGACGAGGGCGAGCGCCACGCCCAGCAGCCGGACGATCAGCGTGCCCTTAAGCCGGTGCGAGAGCTTTGCGCCAACCTGGGCGCCGGGAATGACGCCGGCCGCCAGGAACAGCGACCGCACCAATCCTGAGCCTGGCGCCAGCTCGCCCGTCACCAGATGCACCGCGGTTCCCGCGAGCGCCATGATGGCCAGGATAAAGTGACTGGTGGCAGTGGCGATGTGGGCCGGGAAGTTGAGCAGCAGCACCAAAGCCGGGACATGGATGATGCCGCCACCGATCCCCAGCAGGCTCGACACGAAACCGACACCACCTGACAACACGACACCCTGCCACTGGTAGAACGAGTACTCATGGCGTGTTCCAGCAGCGTCGGTGACCACACGGGTCACCATCCCCGGCCGCAGTGCCACCCCACCCGCTGCGCCGGCCGGGCGGAAGATGACCACCAATGCCAAGAGCAGCATGACAAGACCGAAAATGCCGTCGAAGAGGCTGCGGGGGATGTACCCTACGACGAGGGCTCCCAGCACCGCGCCGGGCACGGTAGCCGCCGCGAACACCCACCCCGTCTTGTAATCAATGCGCCGCTCGCGGGCGTAAGCAACCGACCCAGAGGCAGCGTTGAAGAACACCACGGCCAGCGAGATCGCGGTTATCGTCGCGGGACGCGCTGTGGGGTACAGGAACAACAAGATCGGGACCAGCACGAAGCCGCCGCCGGCGCCAATCAAGGTGCCGTAGGCCCCCACAAGGAACCCGGTGGGGATGAGCAACCATTCGGTCACCCTGCCCTCAGGAAGGGACCTGGGCGCCCACCGCCTCGCAGTGCTCTAGTCGGGCACTCGACCGGGCACCGAGGGTGCGGATCGCAGGGTGAGATCCACGTAATATCATCGATATCTATACCTTGAGGGAGTGTCTGGTGTGTGCGACCGCTACTCAGACCCTAACACAGGCACTCCAAAGCCGTAAAGCCATTCAAATTGTTGATAATTTCGGGTTACAAAGTGGCAAACCGGCACTCCACGCAAACTGCTCCGCAAGATGGTCATCGCTGAACAGTTGCTCGGTGCTTGGAGCGGTCGGCCACCCTAGGAGTTGCCGGGGTGCACTGGATGGCCCCCCTTGCAGAGACAGTCGGCCTCAGTGCGCCACCGCGTCACGCCCATGTTCCGAGAGTTGCGCGGTGAACCAATCGTGAACTGCTGTGAGGGTGGTTGCGTCCTGGGTGGTGAACCGGATCTGGCCCCCGTTCGGCAGATCGTTGTAAGCCACTCGAAGCCGTGTCCCGGCGGCCGACAGCACCGCCAGGCCAGGCATGTCTGCGCCATGCAGCGCAGCCGGATCGGTGAAGTCCCCGCGCTGGAAGCGCTGCGCCTCAATAGCCAAATGCTGCTGAATAAGCGTGCGCTGCGCCTGATTGGCAGGGTCGTTGGCGGTAACGGTCTCGAGCCCACCATCCGGCATACTCTCGAAGTGATGAAGGGTCTGGTTGAGGTCAAAGGGCATCACCGCCGCGCCACGTTCATGGATCATCTGCTGATGGTCAGTGGCATTACTCATACTCTCGTGGTGCATGGCAAGGCCGGAAATGCCTACGGGTAAGGCCCCTTGAGCGGCTACCCAGCCAATACCGCCCGCCGAGAGGGCAACGGCCACCATCCCAGCGCCAGCCAGCGCGAAAACAGAAATCTTGTTCATGTTCTACCCGTTTGTGCTCGATGTTCCAGAGACACTTCATCTATAAGGCTACCCCCAGGCGGGTGCCAGTGGGTAGCTGCAGGCTATGAACGAAAAAGAGGCTGGCTGGCGAGCTAGGATTCGAACCTAGGCTAAAGGATTCAAAGTCCTCTGTGCTACCGTTACACCACTCGCCAGTGGGGGGGCGTCCCTGCGGCCGGACAAGCCGGTGCGGGCGTAGCTCCATTGTACCCCGCACGGCCCAGTTTCCGGCACAAGCGGGCCGGGGGAACAGGGCCGCACGTTGTACGGGTAGGGCAGCCGCGCGGTTTGCTCGGCCTGTGGCGGCTAAATGCACAGACCCCTAGCGCACCGCCGTCACGCCCGGCAAGGGCTCGCCGGCGCCCATGAACCAGTCGCGCACCAGCCGGTTCACCGTCTCTGGACGCTCGATCATCGGCAGGTGGCCCGCCCGGTCTACCACGGCGAGCTGCGACTCCGGGATCCACTGGTGCAGCAGTTCGCCGTGGCGCAGCGGCACAATGCCGTCGTGTTGGCCCCACACCAGCAGGGTCGGGGTGCGCACCGCCTGCATCGCCGCCGTGAGCGCAGGGTCGCCGTAGCGTCCCCCGGCCAGCTTGGCGAGCAGCGTGCGGCCCTTCCACTGGCGCTCGAACTCCGGCCCCTTCCGCACGTTCTCCCACTCCGCGCCAAAGCCGTAGGCCTGTGCTGTGGCAATGAGCCCCAGCTTGGCGAAGGTGCGGGCGGCGAATGCATCCTCGTCCAGCGTTCCCAGGTCGGCAGTTGGGGCGTCCGGCACGTCCAGCCCCATGGCGTCGATGAGCACCAACCGGCTCACCCGCTCCGGGTGCTCGGCGGCCAGGTACTGCGCCACCCAGCCGCCCACCGAGTGCCCCACTACGGCCACTTTCGGCAGCTCCACCGCATCGAGAAACGCCGCCATCACGGCTGCATAATCGCGCACCGCGCCAATGCCCGCCAGCGCCTCGCCCGCCGGCCACCCCGGCAACTGCGGCAGCAGCGTCAGCGTCACGGTGCCCAAGGCCATATGGAACGACTCCCATTTGCCGGCGCCGCCCAGCCCGTGCAGCACCAGCACCGGGTCCATATCGCGCTGAGCCCCACCCTGCAGGTAGGGAATGGTGAACCCGCCCGCCGTTACGTTGCGGCGCGCGAAGATGGCGCCGTCACCTGCACCCATCGTGTGCTCCCTCTGCCCGGCTGCACAGGCTCATGCGGTTTCGTTCCACCACAGCTTCACGCACTCTAGCTCGAACCACGACCCGTCGGCCGCCGGGTCCGGCTCCGGCGCGCCAGCCGGCGACGCCACGGCCACCCGCACCACATAGTCCTCGCCCGCCTCGGCACGGTGCTGCACGCCCAGCGCTGCCTCAGCGGCCTGCTGGTCCGAGATCGTGCCAAACGCCCCGTACGGGCCCTCGTAGATCACCACCCGCTCCGACCCGGTCTTGTAGTAGCTCTCCACCCGTACCGTGGCCCCGTCCGGCACATCGCCGCCATTGCCGTCCATGTGCAGACGTAGCGCGGTGCCCCGATGCTCGGCGGTGGGCCCCACAAAGATGATCTGGAACGGCACGCCGTCGGGCCCTCGCTCCGGCACCCGCAACTCCCACCCGCACCACACCACGCCATCCTGCACCTCGCGGAACTCGCCGTGCAGCTCCCGGCTCTCGCGGCACAGCGTGTAGTTGGCGTCGGCAAACAGCGGCAGCGTCATCGGATGGTGGCCCTCGGGGTGTTGGTGTAGTCGTGGCGGGCGTAGTGAACGTGGTCTCCCACGTAGGAGCGATTCACGAATCGCCCTCCGGAGTCCCAGGTGGCTACGCCGCCGGCTCGGACCCCGCGTCAGGGTTGACACCCCGCAGCCGCGGCATCACGTGCTCGGCGAACAGCCGCTTGGAGTTCATGACGTTGGCGTGCTGGTTGTTGCCCACCCGGAACATGCCCAGGAAGTGGCCGTAGCCCGCGGTCTCCATGTCCCGCTTCAGCCAATCGGTCACGTAGTCAGGGTCGCCGCACACAATGAACCCGTCCTCCCGCAGCTTCTCGAACGGCACCCCCGGCCCCGGCATGCCCACGCCCGGATGCTTGCGGAAGTCGAACGAGCGGTCGGTCTGCACCCCCGGCACCGGCGCCGATATCTGCACCGGCCGGCTGAAGGTGGCCAGCCGCCGGATGTACATCACGGCCTCCCGGCACTCCGCAATGGCCTTCTCGTTGGTCTCGGCCACATGGATGTAGCGTGAGCCGATGAGGTGCTGCGGCCCCGGCTGCCAGCCGAACTGCTCGCTGGCCACCTGTTTGTAGTAGTCGAACACGTCCTGGAACGCCAGCGTCGGTTCCCATACCCGGGCGATGGGGATGCGCCGTTCGGCCGCGAACTCGATGGTCTCGCCCGACCCCGCCGGCATCCAGATGGGCACGGGGGTCTGTACCGGCCGCGGCCACACCGAGACCGCCCGCAGCTTGTAGAATTTCCCCTCGTAATCGAAGATCTCTTCGGTCAGTGCGCGGGTCAGAATGTCGTAGCTCTCCACGAACCGTTCGCGGCTGGTGAACGGGTCGATGTTGTACGACACGAACTCTTGCGGCACGCCCCGCACCACACCGCCGATGAACCGCCCGCCCGACAGCACGTCCATCTGGGCGAATTCCTCGGCGCTCTGCACTGGGTGCCGCAGCGGCAGCACGTGGCCAATCACCCCCACCTTCAGCCGCTTGGTGCGGGCGATGAGCGCACTGGCCAGCACCGTGCTGCTGGGGTTGATGTTGAAGTAGGTGAAGTGGTGCTCGTTGACCAAGCAGCCGTCGTAGCCCAACTCCTCGCACAGCTCCCACTCCTCCAGGTGCTCCTGGTAGGTCTGCACAGCCACCGCCGGGTCGCAGAACCGGTTGGTCTGCCGCACCTCGGGTCCGATGTCGCGCGGGATGCCGGGGTACGTGGTCTCATCGAAGCTGTAGAACCGCATGGCCCACTCCTTACTCCCATCCTGGGAGACCGCGGAGGTAGTGCACACTGCTATACCATGGCCCCCACCGCAGGTCAACGGGTGGGCCCGCCCCGCCAGGGCTATCGCATCTAAACCACCGCAGGCGTGCTGGTCCCCAAAAAGGGGCACGTTCCGCCAGTCCCACCCCCAAACCCCCTCAAGGGGGTTCAAGGTATCCCTGCGGGATGATTGGAAGCTTCGGGGGGACACCCCCCGAACCCCCTGGCAGAGGGGCAGCC
>Ga0209514_10004732_pt1 | contig 18050 bp, 11 predicted proteins | sample Subgrocontami58m_FD_187452 | JGI IMG/M metagenome (GOLD analysis project Ga0209514, IMG submission 187452) | Subsurface groundwater microbial communities from S. Glens Falls, New York, USA - GMW37 contaminated, 5.8 m (SPAdes) (version 3) | ecosystem: Environmental > Aquatic > Deep subsurface >...
AACTCATGTACGTGCTTAATCTGAGGTATAACCCGTTTGGGAAGTATGACACCGTTGATGAAACCGATCTGAAATACACGGAAAAATTTAAGATGTCGCTTGCGGGTTCCGTGGTTTTTAATGCAAAAAAGAAGGATGAAAAACTTGAGGATAACGACACGATAGCCGGAGTTGCGGAATTGAGCGCGAAATACAGGGGTTTCTCGTGGCACAATGAGTATTATGTAATGACAGAAGATCCTGAATCTGACGGCGATACGGTGGGCTCCGACGGATTTTTTACGCAGGCTGGTTACTTTGTAATACCGAAAAAACTGGAAATAGCTGCCCGCTATTCCATGCTTGATCCCGACAATGATGTTAAAAATGATATTGGAAAGGAGTATAGCGCAGGTATAAACTATTATTTCCGCGCCCATCGGTCCAAGATACAGGCTGATTACGGCCACTACGTGACGGAAAAGGGCGAAGAGCAGGATCAAAAGGATAATCAGGTAAGGGTGCAGTACCAGATTGTGTTCTAGTATTTTCTAAAAGATATTTTTACAAGCGACAGGCAGGGCAAACCTTTTAGGTTTGCCTTCGTGCAATACACGCAAGGCGAAAGCCTCGCCCTACATTTCTATTCCGACTCGTTCGGGTTAGCGTCTGTAGCGAAAAGAGGCCGGATATTTGACGTGTAAAGTCCATTCATTTTATTGGAGGAAAAGAGTATGAAGAGGTTGATAATGCCGTTGATTATGATGGCGATTGGTCTGTCCGGGGCGCATACGTATCATTGCGCTGAGGCGGCGGAGAATATCACTGTGAAAGGTTCTGACACCATGGTGATACTTGGTCAGCGGCTTGCCGAGGAGTATATGGCCAAAAACAAGGACGCCAGCATCCAGGTTACCGGCGGCGGCTCAGGCACGGGCATTGCTGCGATCCTGAATAAAACGACAAACCTTGCGAACAGCAGCCGGCCGATAAAAGACAGCGAGACAAAGAAAGCCAGAGAAACGGGCGTGGAAATAACGGAGGTTAAAATTGCCCTGGACGGTCTGGCGGTTGTTGTGAACAGGGAAAACCCCGTAAATGAATTGACCATGAAGCAGCTCATGGGCATCTATATCGGGCACTATAAGAACTGGAAAGACGTGGGCGGTCCCAACCAAAAGATTATTCGTTATTCCAGGGAATCAAACAGCGGGACGTACGTGTTTTTTAAAGAGCACGTGCTTTTAGACAAGGACTTTGCCCCTGATTGTCAGACGATATCCGGCACAAGCGCAGTGGCAGAGGCGGTATCCAGGGACAAGTGGGGTATCGGGTTCGGCGGTGTGGCGTACTTTGCAAAAATACCGGAGCTGAAGATTGTAAAAATCAAGAAACTCGATACAAAGCCTGCCGTTTCTCCCCTGAAAGACGACAAGTCGGTAAATTACGAGCAAATATGGAACGGGGAATATCCTATCGCGAGATACTTGTACATTTATATTGCGGGCAAGCCGGTTCCGGCGATCAAGAAATACCTTGATTGGATACTGGGACCAGAGGGACAGGAAATTGTTACCCGCGTTGGGTATGTGCCTTTACCGAAAAAATAGCCGTAGGTTTCATGTTCAGGAATTTCGATGTTTTTGGTAGGAGCCAACTCCTGTTGGCGAACGGGCGCTCATGCGCTGTCGTGCACCGTCAATCGCCGTCGGGAGACGGCTCCTACCAAATCGGGCGGGTTCAGGTTTGCAACCTGAACCGTGTAGTTTGAATAAACGATACCCAGTTGAACAGTCACAACGCCCGGAAATACATAAACCCCCAGGTTGAACTTAGAAATTCCCCTCTTGGGAGGGGATTTAAGGGGTGGGTAAGGCGATAACTTCGTGAAATAGTCGTTGAGATTCCACAACCCTTGTCCTCGTGAAACTTGTCATCATGGAAATGGGGAATGGGGAAAGGAACCCACCCCTAACCCCTCCCAAGAGGGGAATTGTATTGTGTTGTTTTTTCACAAGCGGGTTTGCGGTAGGGTGGATTCGGCGTAAAAACCAACGCCTTAATCCGCCCTACACATACTACCAATCGGCGGGTTCAGGTTTGCAACCTGAACCTTGTGGTTTGAACAAACGAAACCCAATTGAACAGTCACAACGCCTAGAAATACATAAACCCCCAGGTTCAAGTTGCAAACTTGAACCCGCACAGCGTAGAGACAGGTTTTAAACCTGTCTCTACATCATGCCGTCTGCTTGAAAATTATTTTGTGGAAATATCTTAGGGAAGGTGTATAATTCCACGCCAAGCCCGGGAGGCGGTAAATATGTGGAGGCATACTATTTATGAAACCCCTGTTTCTTATCAGAGACGGCAGCAAACACGATCTCCTTAAAATCAAAAAATTTGTCCTGCCACACGGTCACATCAGGACGCTCAAAACTGATGCTGAACTGAAGTCCCTTCTCCGAAAACAGCCCGCTGTCCTTATCCTTACCAGCGCATTCTCAGAACAAAAGATACGGCAATATATCTCCTGGGCAAAGTCCGTTTCCCCCCATACCCGCATCCTGTTCCTGATTCATCAAAATGAAATGTCTCTCGGCAGGAAGGCCATCCGGTGGGGTGTGTATGCGTATATTGTCACGCCGCTGGTTAATATTGATTTTGTAAAACAACTTGTCAAGAACGCCCTCTGTGAGTGGGAATACCTCCAGAGAACGTCAGGAATGCTTTCCCTTATCGAGGGAAGGAACACGGAGATACAAAAGAACTCCGTCCCGGCGGGCAGGAACAAAATATCCAAAAAAGAGGCGGTTGTTCCCCATGATTTACAAACGATTAGCGCCGATATTTGTTCCCGTCTCGAAATCAGGGATATCCTGACGTCCACAAAAATCATCATGTCTCAATTATTTGATTACACCCTGCTGCTTATCCTCAACCGGGCTGAAACAACGCCAAAGCTATACATCTTGCAAAACTACGCCGCGGACGACGATTTTGTAAATTGCGCGGTTCATAGCGTCCTGAAGGCGTCCACCGCCATTCTGGGCAAGGCGTTTCCCGTAAAGGACATTGAATGGATCAGGGAAAATAACGCCGTAGCCGGCGTCTCCGGCAAGACAAAACCGTTATCAATTAAATCAAACCTCACGTTTCCACTTGTAGCGTACGGCGAGGGTATTGGATGCGCTTGCCTGGTAAGCCACAGGCCGAACGCCTTTCGCGCCGACGCGACCCGGCGGTTTTCCCTGGTGTGTAAATCGCTTGCCGCCGCGCTCAGGAATGCGCAATTATTCCAGGCTACAAAAAACCTGTCCATAACGGACGGCCTGACGCGGGTGTATAACCGGCAGTATTTTGACGACGTTATGGAAAAGGAATTCTTGCGCGCAAAACGGTACAAGCACCCCCTAGCCCTGGCCTTAATTGATATAGACAACTTCAAGGAAATCAACGACACGTACGGACATACGGAAGGAGACAGGATATTAAGCCAGTTTGCAAGCCGTGTGCAGGAAACCATACGAAACACGGATATTTTTTCACGCTACGGCGGCGAAGAATTCAGCGTTATCATGCCGCTGACCGATATCGAAGAAGGCATTGTCGTGATGGAACGATTAAGGGTTGTCATTGCGGGAAGCGTGTTTCCCCTTACCAGCAAAGACATCCAGCTTACGGCAAGCATTGGCGTGTCTTCTCTCTTTGATAATCCTGTCCATTCCGCAAAAGAATTAATACAAGCGGCCGATTCGGCGCTCTACCTGGCAAAAAAGACCGGCAAGAACCGGGCTTGCATCTATACCCCGGAGAAGGCTGGAGTGAAGAGCGGCGCAGATGTTTCTGCTGAGAAACGGGGGATTCGCAGGGTAAATGCCCGTTTTCCGGTAAAATATCTCGTTTTGCCAAGGATTGACGCATGTCACAGACCGGCTGTCACAGAAAACATCAGCATCAACGGATTGTGTTTTGAAACGGAGAGGGATAACCTGGTCAGGCAAGGCGCCTATACCATGATCGAGATTAAGATTTCCACAAAAGAAACCCCGGCAAAAAGGCTCAAGATACTTTACCAGGTGGTTTGGTCTGTAGAAAAGGACGGCAAGCAGCTTATCGGGGCAAGACTTGTTTCAAGCAGTAACGACGTTGTTGATATTTTAAATGACCTGCTTGAGGAACACCCGCTTCAGCAACAGGGAGTTAGTAACCACCGACACAGAAGAAAATGCCATGGCTAACCCCGCATACTCCGGTTTCAGGCTTATTCCAAGGAATGGATACAAAACTCCCGCTGCGATTGGTATCCCAATGACGTTGTAAAAAAACGCCCAGAACAGGTTTTGCCTGATCTTGGACAACGTTCGCCGTCCCAGCCTGATCGCCCTGATGACGTCCATCATATCATTTTTCACCAGAATAATATCTCCCGTCTCTTTCGCAATGTCCGTTCCCGCGCCGATGGCGATTCCCACGTCGGCCTGGGCAAGCGCGGGGGCGTCGTTAATGCCGTCGCCGACCATCCCAACCTTTTTGCCCTGTCTCTGGAAATCCTTTATGATTTCCATCTTCCCGGCAGGCAGCACGCGGGCGCGAAACTCATCAATGCCAATTTCCAGCGCTGTAGACCTTGCCGCAGGTTCGCTGTCGCCGGTTATCATGACGGTCTCTATATGCATGCTCTTCAACTGAGCAACAACGTCCCGTGCGCCTTGTTTTATTTTATCGGCTAATCCCAGCACGCCCAGACATGAGCGGTCGTAGGCAACGTACAGGAGAGACGCCCCACGGGCATCCAGTGCGCTCGTTTTATCACATGGTTCAACGGCAACTCCATGGGCGGCCATAAGCCCTTTATTTCCAATGAGCAGTTCTTTTCCCTGATACCGGCAAACAATCCCGGTGCCTGTTTCTTCGTGGAAATTTTGAACTGCACCCCAGGACAACCCCCTTGCGTGCGCCTCGTCCACCACAGACTGGGCAAGCGGGTGATTCGAAGCGGCGCAGCCCGCGGCCGCAAGTTTGATCAGTTCCGATTCACGTAATAGTTTACCCACCCCTGAATCCCCTCCCAAGAGGGGACTTTTCGTATTCCCCTCTTGGGAGGGGCCAGGGGTGGGTTCCTCTCCTAAATTCAAAGGGAGGGGCTGAACTGTTGCTGATTCACGAACATTGCCAGAAGAAACAATATCGGTAACGGCAAAACGCCCCTCGGTAATTGTCCCTGTTTTATCGAATACAATGGTATTCAGACGCGCAATTCCCTCAAGGGCGCTGGCGCGTTTTATAAGGATGGAATAGTCCAGCCCCACTCCGCTTCCAACGAGAATGGCTGTTGGAGTCGCAAGGCCGAGTGCGCAGGGACATGCAATCACCAGTACGGCAACGGCCATCTTTAACGCCCACAGAAAGGGCGACTGGCCCGCAAAATCGTAAAATACAAAATACCAGCATAAAAAGGTTACGAGGGACAAACCCATTACTACCGGAACGAAAATGTTCGATACGGCGTCTGCAAACCGCTGCACAGGGGCTTTATCCATCTGCGCCTCCTCAACGATAGCGATAATCTGCGACAAAACGGTTTCCTCGCCAACCCGCGCGGCCTTTACCGTTAACATGCCCGCCTTGTTTATCGTTGCCCCGACAACGCCGTCTCCTTTTTGTTTCATAACGGGCATTGACTCGCCTGTCACCATGGACTCATCCACAGAGGAGACGCCCTCCACCACCTCGCCGTCCACCGGTATGGCCTCGCCCGCACGGACAATGACGGTGTCTCCCACTTGAATTGCGGACGCATTGACCTCCATCTCCTTCCCTTCCGGAAGCAGCAATCGCGCCTTGTCCGCCTGAAGACGCATTAATTTCTGAAGCGCATGACTCGCCCTTCCCTTCGCCCGCTCTTCCAGGTATTTCCCGATACGAATAAAGGCAATCAGCATCACCGCCGTTTCAAAGAACGCATGACCGTCCGCGCCAAAAATACCAATAACCGCAAGCACGCTATACGTGTAGGAAGACAGGACTCCCATGGAAACCAGGACGTCCATATTTGCAGAAAAGTTTTTGGCTGACTTGTAGGCGCTGACAAAAAAATCCATGCCGGGCCCCAGCATCGTCACCGTGGCAATAATCATCAGCGCATAAGGGAGGGAGCCGTGCGTCGCGCCGTGGAGGGGGAGGTACATCAGCGTCATCATGGCGATAGAGGCCAGGATGCTAAAGGCAAGCCATCCCATCTGCATATATGCCTTTGACGTCTGATCCAGCCGTACCCGTTCCTTTGCTATATAACCAATATCCTTTACATATTTTGCAATAGAGGACTTGTTGGTAACGTCGGAATCGTAGGTGACAGTGCCGGTTGCGCTGGAGAAATTGACCCGAACGGACTTAATCCCCTGCAACTCCCTGAGCCTTCGCTCAATCGTTAGCGCGCAATTCACGCAGTGCATACCGGAAATATGGAATTTTATCGTTTGTTCAGACATGTTTAATTTGTAAAACCGTCACAAGCTTGGGTTCGGCATACTGCTGAGGAAATCGTAAGGTGAATTATACGTTCAATTCATGGTTTGTCAAACCCCGCAGGAAAAGAGAAATCCCTTGATAACCTTTCTGCAAATTGATACCATTGGAAAACTAATTCAAGGCACAGGAATTTCAAAGCCGTGCGGCGGCGGGTTCGGGTTTGCAACCGGACTCTACTCACCCACAGGCATGGATTTATTCTAAAACTATCATTTTGCAAAACACCTGGGTTCAAGCTGCAAACCTGAACCCGCAAAGCTCTATGAAACATCCATGAGCCGTTGGCTCACAAAGGGGGATGAAAATTTAATAACTGTCATGCCCGAATGCTTCTATCGGGCATCCAGTGTTTTTTGCGATACTGGCGAAAACAAAAAGACTCTGGATTCCCGCTTAAAGACCGCGGGAATGACAATCTTAATCAAAGAGGTATTTTCAGGTGAAAAAGGATTTGAATGTGAACCCCGTTATCATATCTACAACCATTCTGGCCGTCCGCAAAGACGGACAAGTCGCCATTGGCGGCGACGGCCAGGTTACCATGAATGCCGCCGTAATCAAGCAGGATGCAAAGAAAATACGGCGGCTGTATCACGATAAGGTCATCGTAGGATTTGCCGGCTCGTCTGCCGATGCGTTTGCCCTCATGGAAAGATTTGACGCCAAGCTCGAGCAATACCAGGGCAACGTCCTGCGCAGCGCCCATGAACTGGCAAAGGAATGGCGAACGGACAAGGTGCTGAGACGGCTGGAGTCCCTGCTCATCGTTGTTGACAAGCAGCACTCTTTTCTCATCTCCGGGGGCGGCGACGTCATTGAGCCGGACGACGGCATTATCGGCATCGGCTCCGGCGGCTCTTACGCCATTGCGGCAGCCAGGGCATTGAGGAAACACACCGCGCTGGGCGCGAAGGAGATTGTGGAAGAGTCCCTCAACATTGCGGCGGACATTTGCGTGTATACCAACAGGAATATCAAGGTGGAGGAGATCAAGTAGTGAAGGAACTGACGCCGCGCAGGATTGTTGAAGAACTTGATAAATATATTATTGGCCAGAAAAACGCCAAACGCGCTGTCGCCATTGCCATCCGTAACCGGTGGCGCAGGCAGCAGCTTTCGGACGAATTACGGGAAGAAGTCCTGCCCAAGAACATCATCATGATTGGCCCCACGGGCGTGGGAAAAACCGAGATTGCACGGCGCATGGCGGCGCTCGTCAAGGCGCCATTTCTCAAGGTAGAGGCTTCAAAGTACACCGAGGTGGGTTACCATGGACGCGACGTGGAGTCCATGATACGCGACATTACCGAGATCGGCGTAAATATGGTCAAATCCGAGATGATCCAGGACGTCCAGGAAAAGGCCGAGAAGATGGCGGAGGAGCGGCTCCTGGATTTATTGCTGCCTCCCGTTCAGAAAAGCGCGGAACAGCCCAATGTAGAGGCCGAGGAACAGCGTTTAAGCACACGGGAAAAATTCCGGAAAAAATTGCACGACGGGGAGCTTGCCAACCGCACGGTGGAAATTACCATCCATGAAAAACCGTACGTGCTGCAGGGCATCGTCGCGGGCGTTGAAGAAATAGGCATGGATTTCCAAAACATGCTGGAGAAGGTGATTCCTCCCCGCGCACAGGCGCGAAAGGTCTCTGTTGCCGAGGCGAAAAGAATATTAATGCAGGAAGAGGCCGAAAAACTCATAGACAAAGAAAAGGTCATGCAGGAGGCCATCCGCAGGACGGAGTTGTTTGGCATTATCTTTGTTGATGAAATTGACAAGATCGCAGGCCGTGAATCCTCGCATGGACCCGACGTCTCACGCGAAGGCGTGCAGCGCGACCTCTTGCCGATTGTGGATGGCACTACCGTAAATACGCGGTACGGAATGGTCAGGACAGACCGCATCCTCTTTATTGCAGCCGGGGCGTTTCACGTGTCAAAACCATCCGATTTGATTCCTGAGTTGCAGGGACGATTCCCGATCCGCGTGGAATTGGAAGACCTTGGGAAAGAGGAGTTTTTGCGTATCCTGACCGAGCCGAAAAACGCCCTGATAAAGCAGTACAAGGCGTTGCTGGAGACGGAGGGCATCAAGGTGCGGTTTGAAAGCGATGCGATTGAGGCCATTGCGGATATTGCCGTACAGGTGAACAAGCGCACCCAGAACATTGGGGCGCGGAGGCTGCATACCGTGATGGAAAAACTCGTGGAAGACGCCTCGTTTGACGCCCCGGACATGAACGGCGCAGAGGTTATAATAGACGCCAAATACGTGCAGGACAAGCTGCAGGCGATAGCAAAGGACGAGGACTTGAGCCGGTATATTTTATAAAAGACCCGGAACCACAGATTGCACAGATATTCAAGTTATGTGTAGGGTGGATTAAGGCGTTGGTTTTTACGCCGAATCCACCAATACTGTTTCCGGGAAAGGTGGATTCGCTATCGCTTAATCCACCCTACCGCAAACCCGCTTAAATAAAATGAAACATTCCTATACAATTCAAGTTAAGCGAAGCGAACCCATCACAAAACCGTTTAAGCGGCTTAAACAGTTTAAACCGGTTTTGATAAATGGGTAAAAATGCAATCACGTGAGGGGCGTTCCGTTTGTATCATAATATTTCCCCCAAATGAAACCAACAATTGCCCATGCCATTCAAACGTATCTTGGACTCTTTTGCGGGTTCAGGTTTGCAACCTGAACCTGATAGTTTGATTGGGCGATACCTGATTGAGCATCATGCCTCTTGAATATACCACCCTCAGGTTTAAATTAGGTTTTGTTTTGCAAGGCAAAACAAAACGGCCTTTTTTGTAGCGCCGATCCCTTGTGGTCGGCCACCAGCGGGGGATAAACCCCCGCGCTACGTGATGGGTTTGAAATTCCTTAACATTAAATTAGGTCTACGGTGACTATTATCTGTTTAATACGTAGGGCAAGGCTTTAGCCTTGTAAAACTGTCCGAACACGCGCAAGGGATGGCAACCCTAAAGGGTCGCCCTACTGTTGCCCTTTGCGGGTTCAAGTTTGCAACTTGAACCTGAGGGTTTATGTATTTCCGGGCGTTGTGACTGTGCAACCGGTTATCGCACGCTCAAACCCCAAGGTTCAGATTGCAAATCTGAACCCGCAACGAGAGGTGGATTAAGGCGTTGGTTTTTACGCCGAATCCACCAATAATGCTTAAATAAGATGAAAATTCCTATACAATCAAGTTACAAACGTGAACCCGCGTGGGGCCGCTCAAATAAAGTGTGGTAGGATGGGTTAAGCGAAGCGAACCCATCACCACGATCTAAATAGGCGGTTATACTCTGGTGAAACCAACAATTGCCCACGCCGTTCAAACGTATCTGGGACTCTCTGAAACCTTCATCTATTCGTATCTCAAAAATATAAAAAGATACACACCGATTGTTGTAACCTCGCAACAGGCCAATGCAGGGCAATTCCCGTTTCATCCCCTGTACGACAGTTCTAAAATCGGGCGCTACTCATGGTGGTGGTGGAGAGACCGTTTGGGATACTACCTGTATCTCAACAAAAAAGAGTATTTCGAGCACGTCCTGTACTTCAAACATATCCTGAAAAGGGCAAACGTCCGCCTCATACATGCGCACTTTGGGCCGCAGGGCGTCGCGATGATGCCCGTAAAACGGTGGCTCGGATTGCCGATGGTCACCACCTTTTATGGATTTGATGTGACCCAACTGCCGCGCGAGGATATATGGAAGGATGCCTACCCAAAACTTTTCCGGGAAGGGGACTTGTTCCTGGCGGAAGGCGGCAACATGAGGCAAGCACTCATAGCGATTGGCTGCCCTGCAGAGAAAATCAGGATACAACACATTGGAATTGATACGGAGAAATTCCGGTACCAGGAGAGAACGTTTCCTGCAAATGGTAAGGTTGTTGTGCTGTTCTGCGGGAGATTTGTTGAGAAAAAAGGGCTTATTTATGCCCTGCAGGCAATAAAGCTTTTACTGCCGAAAAATCCACACATTGAACTCAGGGTCATTGGCGACGGCATTCTGAGAAACGACATTGAAAATTTTATAAACGAAAACCGCCTGAATCTGCACGTCCGTCTGCTGGGCTACCAGCCCCACGACGTTTTTGTGGAGGAATTAAAGCAGGCGCATATTTACCTCCAGCCGAGTGTAACGGCGCAGAACGGAGACAGCGAAGGCGGCGCGCCTACTACCCTGTTAGAGGCGCAGGCTGCCGGGGTTCCCGTTGTATCCACGTGTCATGCCGATATACCGGAGGTCGTAGTCAACGGCAAGGGCGGATTTCTTGTGCCTGAGCGGGATGTTTTGGCGCTTGCAGAACGACTGGAATATTTGATTTCGCACGCCGGAGAATGGCCGTCTATGGGGAGGGAAGGCAGGAAGCATATTGAGTCGTGCTATGATATAGAAAAAGAAGTTGCAAGTTTAGAAAATATATACAATAATTTGTTATCCTGATTGTAACATATTTTCAAATGGTGAGTGCTCATGGTATTTACATCCAAAATATTCAGACGATTTCTCCTCGTTTTTCTCGCCTTGTCGTTGTTACCGCTTATCACTGCAACCTGGATAATATTAAAACACTCCGTAGCGGAAGCGCACAAGCAAGCCTTAATTCAACTCCGTATCGTGGCTGACGGCGTCGAGTCGGAGATACTTGAATACCTGAATTATTTGAAAAGCAAGACGGCGGGATTCTGCTCGGATAAATTCATCATTAGCGCCGCAAAAAAACGTTGTCAAAATCCCTCTTTTGGGCTTGGGCGCATGAATCGCTACCTGTTGCGCGATAAATTACCCACCTTTTCCGACTGTATCGAAACCTTTATTCTCGACTTAAAGGGACGGGTTGTGGCCTCCTCTCATGCCGCAAATACCGGCAGGGATTTCTCCGGGATGGATTTCTTCATACAGGGGCAAAAGGCGGTCTATATAAGCGATGTTTTTCATGAGCCGGAAACACAGCAGATTGGCTGGGTTGTTTCCGCGCCGCTTACCTGTAAGACAGACAATACCCTGGTGGGTGTGCTGGTCAATCGTATCAATCCCAAAACCCTGAGCGATATTACCACCGGCCGTGCATCGCTTATGCTGGGCGCGCAGTACCAATCGGCGCGAATGGGCATGACGGGGGAAACGTACCTTGTCAACCGTGGCAAGCTGATGATTACCGAATCCCGCTTCCTTGATGACGTCATCCTGAAGCAGGCCGTAGACACGGAGATTGTACGCTTTACCCTGCATCAGGGCGAAACAACCCTGACCAATTACCCGGATTACCGCGGCGTGCCGGTCATCGGGGCGTCCATGTTCATAAGAGAATTGGGCTGGACTCTTGTTGCGGAGATGGATTTCGCGGAGGCTTTTGCCCATATTCGAAAACTGCGCGCCATCGTGCTGATTGGCGCAGGGGTATTGATACCGGTTATCTTTTTTATCACTTGGATGCTCACCGCAAGATTCACCAGACCCGTCATGAGGCTTATTAAGGCGGACAGCGCGGTTATACAGGGAGACCAGACGCTTGCCTTTATCCGGGAGGACGAGATACCCGACAACGAGCTGGGCGACGTGATGTGCAGCCGGAATGACATGCTTACGAATCTTAAGGAAATGAAGGCGCTCGTAAACAGCCAGGAAAGATACCGCCTGCTTGTCGAAAACATCCCGGATATTATATGGACAACGGACAGGAGCGGCAACACCACGTTCGTCAGTCCTCAGGTAGAGAAGATTTACGGATACACTCAAAATGAAATATACGAGGCTGGCAATCGTCTGTGGTTCGGAAGAATCCATCCCAGGGACGTGGATGGAATTAAGGAATCATTCGAGTCTTTATTTACGTCAAACAAGACGTTTGACATTGAGTACCGGCTTAGGAAAAAAGATGGTAGCTGGATATGGGTGCATGACAGGGCCATAAGAATCTACGAAAAAGAAGGCGTACAGTATGCCGAGGGGGTGCTGACCGACATAACCGGGAAAAAACGCATAGAACAACGGCGAAACGTGCTGTACGCCGTGTCGCGCGTGCTGGCGGAATCCCCCACGCTTGATAAGGCCACGCTAAAAATTCTTCAGGCTATTTGCGAAGCGCTGGAGTGGGATGTGGGGGCGTTCTGGATTGCCGATAGAAACAATCAGTCTTTGCGTTGCGTTGAGTTGTGGCATAGACCGTCGGCGCATGTTCCTGAATTCGAGTTGCTGAGCAGAAATGCCGTTTTCCCGGTGGGCGTCGGGCTGCCCGGCCGCGTTTACGCCGACTGCAAACCAACGTGGATTACCGACGTTGTCTGCGACCCAAACTTTCCCAGGTCTCCGATTGCTATCAAAGAAGGATTGCACGGCGCTTTTGGATTTCCCGTGCTGATTGACACCAAAATACACGCCGTCGTCGAATTTTTCAGCCGTGAGATACAGTCGCCTGACGAAGACCTGCTCAAAATGATGGCGTCTATTGGCAGTCAAATCGGTCAGTTCATCATACGAAAGCAGTCAGAGAATGCCCTTGTTCACAGGATTGAATTCGAAAAAACAGTTGCACGCATATCATCACGGTTTGTCATGCTCTCAGACTTTAGCAGGTCTGTTTCCAACACACTGGCGGACGCGGGCAAATTGAGCAGGGCCAGCAGGGCATACATCTTTCAGTTCAGCGAAAACGGCAGTATAATGAGCAACACCCATGAATGGTGCGACGAGGGGGTAACGCCTGAAATCCAGGGTCTCCAGCGAATCCCTTCGGCAACGTTTCCGTGGCTGATGGCAAACCTGCAGGCCGGCAAGGTAATTCATATTGACGACGTTTCCCGCATGCCTCCCGGTGCGGCTAACGAGAAGGCCGAATTCGAGAGGGAAAACATCAAGTCAGTATTGATTTTGCCGATGTATGTTGAAAACATACTGGCCGGATTTGCCGGATTTGACAATATCAGGACTACCGGCGCATGGGACGAACAAGACGTCACCATGCTGCGTATCATCGCGGAAATTATAGGAAATGCCCTTGCGCGCAAGCAATCAGAAGACCGTATCAGCTACATGGCGTATCACGACGCCCTTACGGAACTGCCAAACCGCGCCCTGTTTCAGGATCGCTTAAAGATAGCCATATCCCATGCAAAACGTAATAACCAAAGGGTGTCTGTTTTGATGCTTGACCTGGACAATTTCAAGGCCATCAATGATACCCTGGGACATCATATTGGTGATCTGCTCTTAAAGATTGTTGCTGGCCGGTTAATTAATTGCGTACGTGGGGAAGACACCATTGCCCGCATGGGAGGCGATGAGTTTATGGTTATCATCAACGGTCACATTCAGGAGCAAGACATCTCTCTTGTCGCACAGAAGATTCTTGATGTCCTCAATAATCCTTTTCAGATTGAAGGGCATGAAATACGCACTACCGCGAGTATCGGCGTCAGTATTTATCCGCTGAACTCCGACAGCCCCGAAGGTCTGATTAAACTGGCCGATATTGCCATGTATGCTTCCAAGAAAGAAGGCAAAAATACCTACCATTTTTACAAGCCGGAGATGAATAATCACGCATAAATATAAGACACAACGTCCGGTGTTATTAACTCACAATTATGCCGTGGTTCGCCTGATTTGTTTTGACAACCCCGCCATAACTATATTAGTATCTTCTGAAAAATATTTGTATCAGTTTTGTTTTTTTGAAAATTCGTATCAATGCCTCTTCCAGGACGCCGCTTGGAAACCAGCATCGAAACACCCCCCAGCCCCTCTGGTAGGTCCGGCGTCCTCGCCTGACATTATGATGACAAGCGGGGACGCTTGTCCTACCAACGAGGGGAGGGCGGAAGTCCCCTCTAAAAAGAGGGGATTTAGGGGTGTGTATATTGTGTTTCAAAAAGCTAAATTGGTACAAATATTTTTACCCGCGACATGTGATATGTAGGGCGAACCTTTCGGTTTGCCTTCGTGCAATAAAGGCAAGGCTAAAGCCTCGCCCTACATATCTCTTCCGACTCGTTCGGATTAGGGTGAAATCCCATCCGGACAAGCGGTTTTAAAGCTAATCCTGGACAAACTTTTTATAAAATATGGTGTATGAGAAAAAAAAATCATAAACCCCTTCGGGAAAAATTCCTCATCTTTGGCAGCCCCCGGATTGAAGAGGCGGAGATCAACGAGGTGGTTGACACCCTGCGCTCAGGCTGGCTTTCCACAGGTCCCAAGGTGGCAAGATTTGAAGAAATGTTCAGGAAATACGTTGGGACAAAATACGCTATGGCGCTCCACTCCTGTACGGCCGGACTCCATCTCGCCATGATCGTTTCCGGGCTCGGTCACGGAGACGAAATCATCACCACACCCATGACCTTTGCCGCCACGGCCAATGTTATTACCCACATTGGTGCAAGACCCGTGTTTGTGGATATTGACAGGCGCACGATGAATATGGATCCCCACCTTATTGAAAAAAGTATCACGAAAAGAACCAGGGCGATTATTCCCGTCCACTTTGCCGGAAGGCCCTGCGACATGGACGCCATCATGTCCATAGCAAAGAAGCATCGCTTGTTGGTGATTAACGACGCGGCTCACGCCATCGAGACGGTATATAAAGGGAAAAAGGTGGGCGGCATCGGGGATATCTCCGTCTTTAGTTTTTACGTGACAAAGAACGTATGCACGGGCGAGGGGGGGATGGTGACCACAAACAACAGGGATTGGGCGGAAAAGGTGCAGATGTACGGATTGCACGGGATGAGCAAGGGGGCGTGGCACCGGTATTCAGATAAAGGTTTTAAGCACTATCAGGTGGTCTTCCCGGGTTACAAATACAATATGATGGATATCCAGGCGGCGCTGGGCATCCATCAATTAAAGCGGGTGAATAAGTACCACAAGATACGGGAAAAGATATGGAAGAAATACGATACGGCGTTTCAGGAATTACCGTTGATTGTGCCTGCGCCCGCGGAAAAGAATACCGTGCATGCACGACATCTCTATACCCCCCTGCTGGATATTGACAGGACAGATATGAGCAGAGACGCTTTTCAGCAGGCGCTCCACAATGAGAACATCGGGACCGGTATTCACTTTGTGGCGTTGCACCTGCATCCGTACTATGCAAGCGCCTTTGGGCTTAAGCGCGGCGATTTCCCCAACGCAGAATATATCTCAGACAGGACGATCTCCCTGCCGCTTTCGGCAAAACTGACGGAGGAAGATACCGATGACGTCATCAATGCAGTAAAAAAAATCCTCAGATGAAACCAATAATTGGTGTTAATTGCGATTACGAAGAGAAAGGAAGGCAGCCATATTCTTTTACCTATAGGGCCTATAGCGAGGCGGTTCTGGCGGCAGGTGGTATTCCGCTGCTGTTGCCCGTCGTAAAAGACAAAAATGATGCGGCTCTCTTGGTGAGCCGGATAGACGGCTTGCTGCTCACCGGCGGTAACGATGTCCCGCCGCAGCGCTACGGCGAAGAAAAACACGCATGCACCGTGTGCGTTCATTCCGACAAGGATATTTCCGATATTGTTTTAGCAGAAACGGCCATCCGGATGAAAAAGTCTATTTTGGCGATATGTTATGGCGCACAACTGGTAAACGTAGTCCTCGGCGGTTCGTTAATACAGGATATTCCGTCAGAAGTCAAAGCACCCGTAATTCACAAAGACCCGCGTAATGAGCGTTATACCCATACCGTGACTGTCAAGGGAAACTCTCTGCTTTACGCGATTATCGGCGCTGACCGCATCGAAACCAACAGCACACATCATCAGGCGATTAAAGGGCTGGGCAGGCATTTGAAAGATACGGCTTACACAGAGGATGGTATTATTGAAGCGGTAGAATGGCGGGAGTATCCGTTTCTTGTGGGCGTTCAGTGGCATCCGGAGCGCATGACAGATTCGCCATACCACCTGGCCTTGTTCAGCGCCCTCATCAAAGCATCAAAAAGCTGAAACCACAGATTTCGCCGATTTCACAGATAAAAATAGGAACACTGTTGCCGAAGATAAACCCGTGGCTTGACAAGCGGTTCTAGGCGCATTCCTTGCAGGTGCCGTGAAATGAAATCTGAAACCCGGATATCGTGTAATCCTTTTTAAGGGCATCGGGTAATGTGAGGTGAGGTGAAAAATCCTCGAAGACGTCATGTATCTTTTTGCAGTGCGAACAAATGACGTGGTGATGGGCGTTGATATTGGGATCGTAGTGCTTGCGGTCGTCATCAATAATGAGTTCCTTCACCTCTCCCAAGTCCCGTAAGGTTTCCAGGGTTTTATAGATCGTGGTGAATGAAACCGTGGGATAAATTCTTTTTACCCGCTTAAAAACCTCTTCCGCGGATGGATGTGAGGTGTTGTTCTCCAAGACCTTGAATATCATCAACCGTTGAGGGGTGATCTTCATGCCATGACTTCTGAATGTTTCTGTTAGCTTTCCTACGGTTTCCATAATTTATTTTAAGAATAAGAGACAATGATTATTAGTTAGGATAAAATCTTATTTGAATAAGCCGTATATGTCAATAAAATTATTTTCTCGAAACGAATGATTCGACAAAGAGCACGCAAAGGGTAAGAAACAGAATGGAGCCCCAGAGGGTCTTTTTGGCCTCACCCATGAGCACTTCGCTTGCTTCACTGACGGGAGAGTCCGTAATGGTTAGGTTTAAGCCACCCATCAGCGCTGAGAGTTCTTTTTGAGTTATCTTGTCCAGGTTGGATTCAGAGGTCTCGACGTTTACGGGAAAATTTTGGGGGAATTGCGGGTGCGGTTTGTCATGCACGGTCACCGTGTAAATCCCCGGTAGGTTTGTCGCCGTGTATAAAAAGGACTTTTCGTTATCAATAAGTTGAGGCTGCAAGACGGTCCTGACGCCCTCCGGGTTTGTTATTTCGAGGTTGTTACTATCTTCGGTGCAGGGAGACTGCCAATCGCGCCCTACCAGCGTTTCCGCCGGTATTTCCTCTGCAATGTTTCCCGTCAAAAATCTGCATAACTGCTGCATGAGCGGAAGGAAGAAGGGTTTTACGGGCATATCCGTCCAGTCCCTGTCTGCAGACGATGTAAAGAGCACACATTTTCCCCGACCCACCAGTCTTTCTATCATAGCCGGTGTATCGTCGGAAAATAGCAGTATGGTTTTGCAATTTCCAACAGGCGACGGGTCAACATAGAATACCCGATAGAGTTTTACGGAAGACAGCGTACCCACGTTCGTTTCGGAAAGAACGCGCAGGGCGGGGTGCATAGGCTCCGTGGGTTTCAGGTGGAGTGGTTGCTCTTCCGATAACGGACTATCGCTGGAAAACGTCCGTGTTGTATGAAGCCGGTGTGGGAGCAGCGCGCCAAAGGCGCTGTTGTAATAATCTGCGTCTACCTTATTGCCAAGCAAAAAAACAACCGATCCGCCTTCTTTGACAAACTTCTCCAGTTCCTGAATCTTATCGGGAGGCAGGGTTTCGATATTGCAGAGAAAGACGATATCGAAACGGGCAAAGTCGAAGTTTTTCACTTCGT
>Ga0209514_10004734_pt1 | contig 18047 bp, 22 predicted proteins | sample Subgrocontami58m_FD_187452 | JGI IMG/M metagenome (GOLD analysis project Ga0209514, IMG submission 187452) | Subsurface groundwater microbial communities from S. Glens Falls, New York, USA - GMW37 contaminated, 5.8 m (SPAdes) (version 3) | ecosystem: Environmental > Aquatic > Deep subsurface >...
AAGTGCGCAAAGCCACGCCATCAGAAACCGCCGGCCTGCGTGCCCAACTGGAACGAAGCCGCGAAATCCAGGCCGCCTGCCTGAACCTACTCAACGGCGCCATCCTCCACAGAGCACTCTACCGCGTGCCATCCATCCACAAAAAAGGCTGGACGATTCGCCGACGCCTCCAAGAACTACTCATCCGCGCCCGGGGACGCAGGGGCCAACGCCTCGAAATCGTCGGGCGTGGTGAAAACCGCATCGGCTACCTCAAGAACCAAGAAGAATCCGTCCGGAGCGCCAAGGAACGCAACATCCCGTTCAGCCACGCCCTCGAAAAATACGGCTACCCCACCGACTTGGTCATCCGGCAACGATTCCTCATCAAAACACCTGGGGCCACGCCCGTCAAAAAACCCGTGCAACGCACCACCTGGCTGGTCGAAGTCGAACCCAGCGGACTTGCCAAGATAGGCAAAAAAATCCAGACGCTGCACGAAGCGTTGGAGAGGCGGTTCTATGTCTCCCAAGCATCCAACGCGGGCCAGGCGCGCCGCGTCAAGCAACAACTTCCCGACGAAGCCAGCAAATTGGCCATCGTATTTTACACCGGCACCCATCCGACACTGAACCAGGCCACCGAATTCTTCACCGAATACAAAACGCAGAACAACATCACCGACATGAGAAAACACTTCCAACGCCGACAGGGAAAAGCCAGCCGCCAATACCGCGAACGCGTCCTGGCCGGCCACGATCAGGAAAAACTCCTCGAACAACAATTGCTCGACGCCATCCGGATCCCCGGCCAACGGCAAAGCATCCTATCCAGCCACTATCCGGTCCACTGGCTCGTGCCCCTGGGCGACGCGCTTTTCCTCCTGGACCTCAAACGGGCCGCACGGATGTACCAGAACGCACCTGAAACGCTCATGCACACGCCCATGCACGTGCCAAAACCCAACAAAAAGAAAAGCACCGTCAGCCTCCAAGACAACGTGCGACTGCCCAGCCTTGAAAAACTCCGCCGCCGACAAGTCCTCCGCCACGTCGGAACCCTCCGACCCGCCCTCTTTTAATCCACGGTATACCGCCAAAAGTTGGACGCGGTTTGCAATAGCAATGACAACCCCCACGACAAAAAGCGGCAAAGTAGTTCCAAGGAGCCACAAACAGCAATTTAAAGCCATTTGAACCTAAACCCCACCCCACCCGCCTTTAAATAGCCTTTATAAATATCCGGCATTTGGGTTAAAATCGCATCCATCAAATCAATAAAAACATAGGCAGGAAACGCAAAAATGACCCGGTTTGCGGCACAAAAAATAGACCTGGAGGCAAAAACCGGAAGAAATGGGCAGGAAAAGCCGACAGCAAAGGCAAAAAGCCCCGCAACGAACACCAAGACGTTGGTAAATGGCCAGTTTGCCTCGTAAAAGCAAATGGATCCTCAAAAACCACGCCAAAATGGCGTTGAAAAAGCCAGAATGGGCAGAAACAACCTAAAAGCCAATTTTAGGACAATAAACAGTCAAAAAAGCCTAAAAACAACGAAAAACGGCCTGAACCGGGCACGAATTCCAGCAAAAACCGCCAAAAAAGCCGAGAATAGGCAGAAAATACCGAAAAATCACTTTTTTTCAGTTCCAAAGGGTAAAAATCGCTCCAAATAGGCTAAGTTCTGCACGGAAAACGCCAAACCGCCGCTCAAAGCTGGAAAAAGGCTCCAAAAAGGGCCAAAATAGGCAGATTTTGATCAAAAACACGTTTTTTCCAGCCAGCATCGAAGCAAGGGAGTCCGAAACCTCCAAATAATCCGAAAATCAACGGGAAAAACGACCTAAAAAAACCAGAAACACGGTAAAACCGGGTAAATAGGCCGGATTGCGCCAAAAATGGTCAAAACCAGCCCAGAAAGAGGCCAATACCGCTTTGCAGGAACATTTTGAGCCATTTTCAGGCTAAAATAACGAAAAATGGCCAAAAATAGGCAGGAAAAATAAAAAATGGCAAAAATTGTGGAAAAAATTTGGAAAACCAAAACCAAATCAGTATACTAAATTTATAAACTAAATATACTAAAACATACAAACGTAGTAAACAAGTTAGATGAAAACTAAATTTACAAAATAAATGTATTAAAAAGGAACCTGAAAATAAAAAAATAAGAGGTAAAAAAGCTTAAATACTAAAACAAAGTTAACTAAATCTAACCATGACAAAGCTTATTCGCGTGCAGGAAGAAACGTACAACCAGCTTCAAAAATTGGCTGGAAAAATGCAGGCAAAACACGGCACCCGGTTCAGTTTGGACAAAGCGATCCAATCACTTCTGGAAGAGCGCACCGTCCGCCGGGGCACGCCAGGACCTGAAAAAGGCGAAACCAAGGCCGAAGCCGAAGAATTCGCCAATTCGCTCAAGTGGTTTTCCATGCACCACAAAGCATTCAAGGCCGAAAAAGACCTAGTTAGTTCTACTAAAATAGAACAGAGGACAGGCCCTGAGCCGAAATAGATCACCACCAAGCACTAGAAGGCACAATAAACGGCCTCCAAACCGGCCCGAAACGACTAATTACGGCACAATGGCAAGACCGATGCAGTTGCACCCCACAATAAGGGCAATTAGTCCCACTAAAAAAGAACTAATCAATAAAACACCACCATGGTATTTTAATAACTACGAAATACCATTACAATAACAAAAAATAACTTCGAAAAGCAAAACCCACTAAGACACAGCAGTACAACGTTACACCATAAAGATATTGAATAACATTTTAGGGCCACTCGGGCATGCCAAAACAAACAATGCCCCTAAAATGGCGTAAAACCACACATTCCAGTATTTTCGTTACACCACTTGAGAAGAATTCCGATAATAATCAACCACCATAATGAGATAATTCTATTTTTCAAACACAATCGAGCTAAGAAAAATCGTCGTGAAAACAAGCATAAACACACTCACCGGAAAATCACATCAAACCTACCAACAGCAAAGATACCAACGCTTAGAGGTAAAAAGATCAGTAGTGGTTTCATCAAAATGAGAAAACATAAATACCTAAAATATACTATTTTGGTAGTAGGTAACGCAATAGTGTTCCGTTAATCGGCCGCGGATTTCCCTAGGTTCGTCACAAAAAAACCAAAAATAGGAAAAAACTGCCTATATTTTTGTAAAATGGGTTAAAAAATAGAAAAAAACGGATTTGAATTTAATCGACAAAAAAATCATGAAAAGTACGGCCCTTGAAAAAACGGCCCAAACCGGGTCAAAATGCGTCTAAAGAGCAAAATAAACCCCATTGTGCTTCTTGAAAACAGGAAAAAACAAGGCAAGTGGCCCTGCGACAAGGCCGCCAAACCCAGTGCAAAAAAGCCAAAAGGCGTTGGCTGGAAACCACCCCATTGTCCCGCCGCCTAATTGGCCGAAAAGGCAGCAAAGGGGCTACAAAGGAAAGGCCGGCAAATGGACCCAAACGAAACCCAGGTCGCATTACAAAAAAAAATCCAAAACCGGACAAACCAGCCCACAATAACGGAAAAAAAGCGGTTTGGAACGACAGACATGAAAACAGGTTTTGGCGTACTATGGAAAAACAAGCCTGCATTGGAAAAAGAACTCGGATCAATGAAAACGGTCTAACAGACAAAAATGGAGCGGCATAAAAGCGCCAACACGGCAATTGGGGGCAATGAAAATACCAACGCGGATTGGAAAAACTGCCCATAAAGGCACCAAACAGTTCAGAAAAAATCAAACGTAAGGTCAAATCAAATTAAAAGCGGTATACCGCCAACGCAACCGGGAGCACGCTGCGTTAAGGGTGGGCCTGGTGTTCCAAAATGGCCCTGGACGGGGGCGTAGAAGTTGAATAGAACAAAGCCAACACGATTACACCGGCCACGATAAAAGCGGGGTTGGGAGTAAATGCCAATACGGCCAGCAGTACGAGCACGAATGCCGCATATGGCCACGCCGTTTGGTTGATTGGTTCTTCTAATTCCATAATCTCCCAACCGGATACATCTAGGCAGACAACCAATATATACAAACGCCACATAGAATATAGCTGATATATACCATGGAACGAAGCATAGATGTGCGGAAAATCCAGAAAACGGGACGCAACACCTTCATCGTCTCCTTGCCGAAAGCGTGGGCAGATGCAAAGAACGTCACGCCCGGCATGGCGGCGTACGTCGAGCAGTGGGATGACGGTTCCTTGCGCATCGACGTACAAGGACCGCCTAAGTCCCGCACGGCGGCAGTGGATGCGGACGGGCCGCAGGCGCTGCAGCAAACGATTTCGGCCTACATCGCGGGCGCAGAAACCATCGTGCTCAACGGCAAAACGGCAACAGAAGTGGCGGACAAGGCCCGATTGCACTTGGCGGCAGTCGACGTCATCAGCGAGGCGCCGCGGCAGGTGACGTTGCGAGTGTTTGCCACGGGCCAGGAATACGCGTTGTCCACGTTGCTTCGACGCATGCATGCCGTAATCACATCATTGTTCGATGCCGCGCAGGATGCCTTCACTGGGCCCGGCGAAGCGGGACGCACGGCACAGCGTCGAGAAAGCGAAGCGAACCGGCTGTACACGCTGGCGTTGCGCAGCATGGGCACCGGATCGGGTGCGGCGGTGACGCGTTTTGAGGCGTTGGCCGCCAACGCGTTGGAGAACATGGCCGACGAGTTGGAGCAATTCGTCATGGAAAGGCCCAGACATGGAAAAGAGGCACTAGCCTCAGTGCGGGCGGTTTACGAGGAGACGGCGGGCGAGTTTTTCGGCGGTACGGCAAGTGGAGCCGCGGCCAGCGGGTTGAAACGGCTGGAGCCCAAAATGGCTGCCTTGCGGGACAAATCGGCCCTCGAGTGGGCGCGGTTAAACGACGTCTTGCGGTACTGCGTGGAGTTGGAAGACACGGCGTCGGACGTAGCGGCGGTGCGAGAGTTAACGGAAAGCAGCCGGAACCGAGGCCTGCAAGCCGCGTCGGGAAGCATCGGAGCAGGGGCCGGCAAGCGCGTTCGTCCGAACCCGTTCACCGGCCAGAAGGTAGGAAAAGAGTTAAGACGGCCCGAAGAGGAATGAAAGTATATGCACCGACTTTTGTTGGACGTTCTGGAAAGCCATCCTCGATATAAAAAAATTGCGCCGGAGATTCAAGCGGCCTTTCCAAGTAGGGAAAGCGACCAAAAAATGTACTTCAACGACGTGCTCACTCAATTAAGGGCAATTAAAGTCAAAGGCGGGGCCAACAGCACCAAAGATGCCTTGTTGCATCACTTTGTCGCGGCGGCACGTTTTGACGCATTTTCAAAACACCGAGAAACAATACAGGAAAGGCTCAGGAAGTACGTGCCGCTAGTCCGTAAGGGATTGAAAGCACAGACTCTCAACGAATGGGATCGCTTTGAAGGGAAGGTAAGTGCGGCAGCCAAAACAGGCAATGCGGGCGTGATTATGACTCGCATGTTGAGTGAAATCGTGGGCGCGTTTAGCCCGGGGACACCAAAATGAACGGCCCCCGCACGCGTGGTTTGCCTTCCCGCAAGTCGCTTTTGTTTGAATACGGCAAGCTGCCGATGAGCTTGGGCGCGCGGTGGGAAGCCGAAGACATCTTGAAGCTTTTGTTTCCACCGCATTTGCAAACGGTGCAATATGAAATCGCGGTCAAACTCTTGCGCCACGTCAAGGACGTGGGGGAAATGGACGGCAAAGCCATTTCAGCTTGGCAGAAAGAAAACGGCGCGGCCAATTCAACTCTCCGAAACCTGGTTATCCCAAAACTGGTCCGCTGCGGCCTTTTAGCAAGGGAACGGCGCAACCCGACGGGCCAGGATGAAAAAGACAAGCGGCACAAGATGGTGTTGAAAGCCTCGATGCGTTTTGGGGAAGCGTTCCAACACATCGGCCGTGAGTGGAATTCGCTGGTCGAGACGTGGAAAATCAAACGGGTACAACAAGCGGAACAAGCACAGACATGAGGATGACCAATGAGAGAATTTGTGAAACAAATCATGGAAAATCAAAATTTTAGGGTCAGACTTCACACACAATGGGGCGATGGAATCGAGGCAGCGGTGCACGTCATGGATATTGGTCCGGATGACAAGGGGGCCCGGCTTCAGAAGTTGAGCGTGAAGCTTAGAAAAGCGGGCCTGCCGTTTGTCCTTAACACTAAAATCACACACGAACAACTGAAGCAGTTGCCACGCGTCCTCCAAAATGAATTGAAAGGAGTAAAGGGCTCATTGTTCGTCACGACTACCACCGGAGGGATTTTTTTGCCATTTGGAGAAGAGTTCAAACGACCCACCACGGAAGAGGAATTGAAAGCACGAATTCTGCACCAAACACTACGGGCATCGGGGGCCAAGGAAAAGAGAATCCGGCTTGGGACAACGATTGGCCGAAAAGGCCCATGAGCGGGTTGTTCATGGACAGCCCGGCATCCCGACTCAAACAATCCTTCGCCCACCTCCGCGTTGACTTGTCGGACGGCGCCCGCATCCAAACCGGGCAATTCACGTTGTTTGACTTGGTCGAGCGGTGTTTTTCGTTTTCAACCAAACGCAAGTTATTGGCCGTCCAAGTCTTGACCCTGCTTTCCGAACAACCGCGCACGTTCACGACGCTTTTGGCTGAAACCGGTGCCGGTAAATCGGCGCTTCACTTGACGTTGAAGGCATTGGGGCAAAGCGGCTTGATCTGGCAGGAAAGCCGAGCCAAACCGTTTGAACTATCGGAAGCATTTTGTGACGGTTTGCAGGCGTATGCCGGTTTTTGGAAGAATTGGAAGCAAACTCAAAAGGCGTAGAAAACACGGTTTTTTCCAATCCATACAGGCCTGATTACAACAAACTTCTTAAGGGGACACCCCCCTTACTTCCACTAATCGGTGGTTTTGGTGCCCCGCATGCGTGAGAAAAAAAATCAAACCAACCTAAAAACCTAAGGAACAAAAAAACCAAACACCAAAAAAACCGGACGCCAAAAAGACGGTTAAAAAATTCAAGGAAAACCGACAAATCAAAAAACATCCAAATGACGTGAAACAACAATGCCGTGGGCCAAACCTGAGATTTTGAAGGCGATTCGGACGAAACGGATTAAAATCGAGCCGTTTGACCCAAGTTTTGTGGGTCCGTGTTCAGTTGATTTCAGGTTGGGTAATCATTTCAAGAGAATCAAAAAATCCAAAAAACCGGTTTTAGTGAAAGGCAATCCAAGTTACAACCATGAATTACATGAAGAAGTCATCGTCAAGGACAATGGATTCTTAAAATTAAAACCAGGTGAATTGGTTTTAGGTGTTACATTAGAAAAACTGACGTTGGACAACCAAACCTGTGCATTCATTGAAGGACGGAGTCGTTTGGCACGGTTGGGTTTGTTAGTTCATGTTTCATCCGGTTTAGTCCAACCAGGTGTTTCCAACCACCAAGTGTTGGAAATCGTCAACTTATCTCCTCATACAATCGAACTACAACCCAAGACGATTATTTGCCAGATTTTGTTTGATGATTTGAAAGGAAAAGCAGAATACGATGGAGAATTCAAAAAACAAACAACCGCTTAAGTTGTATAGCAAGTGACGCAAGCTATTAGACAATCTGGCGTCACTTGATATCTAGTAAGCGACACCTATAGCAAGCCAAGAAAGTTTCCCGACTACTTTCTTGGCGAGCTTGACACCAAGACCGGCCTATTTCGTCGTCTTATTTGCCGGGATTGCTGTATTCGTATAGAACTTTGTGTTACTTACTATATCTTCCTACTTTTTCCTTTTGTTTTTCTTTCCTTTTTCCTTAATTATATTATTACTATTATTATTTTTTTGTTTCAATCACTTTCTTCAAACCAAATCTGACCAAACAAACTCTTTTTTTGTTCGAGTGGCTTGTTTTAAAATCATCCGATACTTGTCCACCGTCCGGGCCGAGGTTCGGTTTGTCCAGCCCCGTACCACGTTTTGTCCGATTACTGGAACTGAGGGGTGGGGGTGTGTTTGGATTACCGCACTTCGTCGTGTTTTTTTATCATAAATCCACATACTTCCGTGACGATTATAACGGTCCGTTTCATTAGTATTTCCGGACTGTTTACAAACCGATTATCGGGGGTTTTTGGGATGAAGATTTCTGCCGTCAAGTCGCGTTGGATCCTGGATTCGCGGGGCAACCCCACGGTCGAAGTCGATTTGCAGAGCGGAGGCAAGTGGTTTTCGGCGGCGGTGCCTTCCGGCGCGTCGACCGGCACGCATGAAGCCGTTGAGTTGCGGGACGGCGGGCGGGCATTTCACGGCAAAGGCGTCCAAAAAGCCGTTGAAAACGTGAAAAAAACCGTTGCCAAGCTCAAAAACAAGGATTTCAAGACGCAGTCGGTTTTTGATGCGTTTGTTCTCAAACAAGACGGTACGGCCAACAAGAAAAAACTAGGTGCGAATGCGACGCTGGCCCTCAGTTTGGCTGCGGCACGGGCCTTTGCCGGTTCCAAACCGCTTTACGCCCATTTGGCCGCGATGCGCAAGCGCAAGCCGTTGCTTCCGTTGCCGTTTGCCAACGTTTTGAACGGTGGCAAGCATGCGGGCACTAGTTTGAAGATCCAGGAAGTCATGGTCGTGCCCACGGGCGCCAAGAGTTTTGCGCAGGCCGCACAAATGGTTTCGGAAGTTTACCAGAGCTTGAAAAAAGACGCGGTGAAGCGTTTTGGTGCGCCGGCTGGCAACGTGGGGGACGAGGGCGGCATCGCGCCGGACGTGCAGACCGTGCGGCAGGCGTTGGATTTGGTTTGGCGGGCCGTTGAAGAGAACGGTTACTCGCAAAAAATGGCGTTGGCGTTGGATTGCGCGGCATCCGAGTTTTACGACGGCCGGACCGGCGCCTATCACGTCGATGGCAAGATCATGACGTCCGGCGAATTGTTGAATCACTATGTTGAACTCCAGGGTCAATACCGTTTCGTCAGCATTGAGGACCCTTTTCACGAGGAGTCGTTTGACGATTTTGCGCGCTTGCGGGCGGTGTTGTCCGGAAAATGCCAGGTGGTGGGTGACGACTTACTCGTAACAAACCCAACCCGCATCGACCGCGGCCAGCTGGCGTGCAACGCGCTTTTGCTCAAAGTCAACCAAATCGGCACGTTGTCGGAAAGCATCACCGCGGCGCAGAAAGCCGAGTCGTTCGGTTGGAACGTGATGGTGTCCCACCGCAGCGGAGAGACGGAGGATGCCTTTATTTCGGATTTAGCAACGGCTTTGGCGTGCGGGCAAATCAAATTGGGCGCGCCGTGTCGGGGCGAGCGGACGGCGAAGTACAACCGGTTGTTGCGCATCGAGGAGGATGGCGTGCCGCTCAAAGCGTTCCGGCTACCGTGATTTTAGGTTTGTGGTCGTATTGCGGCGCGGATTTTATGGTCCAATCGCTTCAGGTATTCGGCGTGTACTAACTGCGGGACGATTTGCCCTAAAAAACGGCGACCGCTTGACTTTGTGTTTCGGAAAGTCCTTTTGTTTGCAATTCCTTCCATAACTCCTTGTTGCATTTTTCATTTAGGTCCCGAAGTGCCAGTTTGTCTCCATCCATAAAACATGCTGTTTCTATTCCCAATATTCTTCCGTGGGTCGCGACGTTGAGTTGGTGTTGCATGACTGTGTCAACATCTTTAGGCCGGTTTGGATGAGTGCTCAAGCTTTCCTTTGCTTTTGGATGGATATCCTCGTAAGCTGCCATTAGTCCCCGGATGACTTCCACTTCCTTTTCTTCCCCCTCTGTGGACTTCTTTTTTTGAAGATCTAAAAAGACTGGTCCGGCCCGATTCATAGCCCAGACCCATGCCATGTTCTTATCTTGCTTGGCCCATTTTTGCAGTTGTTCATTCAGTAACGCTTGGCCGCCTTCGAGCGCTTTTTCAAATTCGGGTTGTTTTTGGATCCATTTCAATGCGAACGGTATCTGCTTCAATGCCCGCTCGGCGGTCACGGTTTTCCTCAATTCGGCAAGGGCAACATACGCGTCGTCGTCTTTTTTTCGCATAGTTTCGCTCGAAAACGCGGCGTATGCCCGAACAAACCGCTTTTTTTTTCTAGCCGCCAACCAGTAGCTCGCTGCCCCCAGCATGTGGGTGTCCGCGTATTCTGGCTGCAGTTTGGAACTTTTCTCAAAGATTCGGGCGACGTAGGGTAGCATGAATTCATTTCGGTCTGCTCCTATTTCTGTTTTTTGGTTTTTCCGTAGTGCTATGCCCGGTGTCGCTACTTCCAAAGGCCTATTAAAACGCGTCTTGAAAAAGCGTTGGTATGGTTCTACCGTTATTGTTCAATATCGGCCTCTTGTTGGGTGGCGCCGCGTTGATGCTCAAAGGCGCCGAGTGGGTGACGGATTCGGTGGCGCACGTGGCCGAGCGCTTCAAAACGACCAGCGTGGCGGTAGGGCTAATTTTGGTTTCCATCATGTTGAGCCTGCCGGAGTTGCTCGTGGCCAGCTCGGCCGTGTTCAAGGGCCACCCCCAAATCGGTTTGGGCACGATCATCGGCTCCGTCATCGTCAACATCGGCCTCATTATCGGTTTATGCAGCATGATCCGTCCGCTGCGGGTCAGCCGCGTCATGTTGTTGCGTGATTTGGTGTTCATGATGGTCGCGACGATTATAGTCGCAGCCATGGCACTCAAGGATGGTACGTTGGACCGCGTGGACGGCACGGTTTTTTTGCTGTTGTTTGTGCCGTACTTGATCAACGTCTACCAGCAGGAACGCTTGTTGGGCAAAAAAGAGTCTCAAAAGGAAGGCAAGCAAATGGTCCAGACCTTGGAGTTGATCGGCAAGGTCCATCTGGGCCCCATAGTGTTGCGGGACGGTTTGGGCGTGTTCTTGGCCGGCGGCGTCACGTTGTTGGTCGGAGCGCAGATTTTCACCGACTCGTTGATTTACTTCGGTTCGACGTTCGGCGTGTCGGATTTGATCATCGGCATCACGCTGGGCGCCTTGGGCCCCAGTTTGCCGAATTTGGCGGCGGCGATCCAAGCTACGCGTCGGGGTTTGGAAGAGTTGGCCGTGTCCGAGACGATTGGTTCGAACATCTTCACATTGCTTGTAAGCGTGGGCGTGTTCACCATCCTGCAACCGGTGACGTTGGAAGCGTCCAGCCGGGCCGTAACCCTTCCCGCGCTTTTGTTAATCACGTTTTTGTTCATGGGCTTTACGATTAAAGGACGGGTGACGAAAGTGGAAGGCGCCGTGTTGCTGTTGGTCTACTTGGCGGCTTTGGTGGCCGAGTTGTTGTACGTGGCGCCGTGAGTTGCTACCCGACCGTTGGCTGCCTGATTCACTTCTCTGCCGTTATTTTAGCAATTTTGGCATCAGTTCCCACCCGTTGATGGTGGGCCCCGAGTTGGTTTCGTCAAACGGCTGGTTTTTGGCCGGAATGCCGGCGCCGGACAAGAGGAAGGGCACGGGGTCGGCCGAGTGGGCGTGAAGGACGCACGGCGTGCTGTGATCCCCGGTGACGGCGATGCGCACGTTTTCCAAATCCAATTTCTCCAACAAGTGCTTGAAAAATAACGCGTCGATTTCTTCAATGCTTTTCATCTTGCCTTTGGCGTCACCGTCGTGGCCGAACACGTCGGGGCCTTTCAAGTGTACATAGACGCCGTCGTATTTTTCCAACGCCTCAAGAGTCTGCTGCGCAATTTTCGGATAGGCTTTTTTCCCGTCTTTGTCGTGGTGCATCGGCTCAATCGCCATGTCCATGAGTTTTGCGATGCCTTCCTCCATGGGCATTTCCGACAAAATAGCCCAGTTGCCTGGCAACGCCTTGAGTTTTTGGTCACGGCTTTCCGGATCCCGCAATAACACGCAGTTGGCCGGCAGCGCTCCGCTTTGTTTTCGCCGGGCGTTGGTCGGGCTTGCATCCAACACGAGAAAACTTTTTTCAGTGAATTCGTTGACCAACGCGGCGGCGTGACGCGAACCGGCTTCGTCTTTCCAGGCGCAGGCAGGGGTGATGGCCATTTGGAATGCGGCTTTGGCTGAACCCAGGCCGTTGACGACTTCGTACGCAGGATCTGTGTTGGTGATGTGGCAATCCAATGGCTCCTGTGCGCGGATGACCAGGACGCCACGGTGGCCCACGGTTGCCTTGAATTCGAACGTGGCGCCGGAAAGTTTGACGTGGCGGTTGATTTGTTCAGCCAACGCTTGGGCGTCTTCCTGGCTTAATCCGCGTCCGGCGCGGCGGTCCAACAAGGTCTTTCCATCCGGCCCGCATGTAGCGAAGTTGGCGCGCAAGGCCAAGTCACCGGTCTTGAACGGCACGTCGGCGCCTTTTGCTTCCAACAAACCACGGCCGACGTGGTGTTCAAACGGGTCGTGGCCCAAGACGCTGCAGACGCCGACGTCGGATTCCGGCGCGATGTTCTGCGCGATGCGTAGGTGTCCGGTTTGGCCGGCTTGGGCCAATCGTTGCAGGTGCGGAGCAATGGCTGCTTGAAGCGGCGTTTTTCCGTTGAGGGACGGGTGCGGCAAGTCGCCGACGCCGTCCAGGACGATGAGGAGGTGTTTCATGTGTGTTTTCACCGGTTGAGTCGTTGTGTGGGTCAATCGGGGGGATGGGAAAAACATAAAGCTTCGCATTTTTTTTATGTGGAGTGGCTTTGTCGGGAAAACACCAACCCGGCTTCATTTTGCTTCGAACACGTTGTTTTTAAGCGGGTTTTTTCACAAAAAACCTCATGAAAGTCAGGTGTAAGAACTGCCGCCTCGAATTCAAGACGGATGACAACTCCCGCGTCTCCCGCTGTGCCCGCTGCGATTCGGACCGCCTCGACATTACTCGTGACCCGATTCCCGAGGCCAAAATCGAGAACCGGCCCGGTGACGCGCAAATCGGTACGGCTTCCGCTGCGGGCCCGCTTAGCCAAGGCGTTGCAGTCGGCCAACCCGGTGCGAAACCGGCCGCAACCGAGCAACCCAGGGTATACTCCACGTCCGGCTCCATGGTCTATGGCGACACGAAAGACGCGTGGAAAAGCTACCATTCCAACCCATCGGGTGGCGCCAGCGGCTGTCCCCATTGTGGCGGCACGGCGTTCGAACTCAATTACAAGCGCAAAGAAAAAATCTGCAAGAAATGCGGCGAAATCCTGCCGCTTCCGCGGAGGATGGCGTAACGTGGTTTTGGCCGTCATCACCAATGCCATGATTTTCGTGACGTTTTCCTTATTCGGCCAACTGACCAACATCCTGTCCAATACTTTGTCCGACGAAACGGCTTGGTGGCTCGTCGTGTTGGGCCTCGTCGGTGTCGTCCTCATCATCTAGCGCTTTATTTTGTACGACGTTTTCTTGAACGTTTTGGTGTTTTTTCCAATGCCGGACCCTGTTGCTTCCCAAAATCAAAACACGTTTTTGCCCGTTGACGCTGAACGTCATGCCAACGGCAAAGACACGAAAATTATATTGCTGTCCGGATTTTCCGATCAAGAACTGCACGCCGTCATCGACGCCTACCGTCTGAACAGACAGATGCCGAAAGCCATTTTCGCATGCGTGACGGAATCATCGGAAAACTTCAAAGTCAAAGACTTGCTGGCCGAACTCGAATTGGAAAAAAAGCAGATTGAGGCGGCGGCTGCGTCGAACGCCCCGAAATCTTAACCCTCCGAAATCTGTCGTACTTTGGCTACGATGCGGTCCAAGAACGCTTTTTGCGTGTCGATTCCTTTATAGGCTTCGAAGAAATTCTCTTCCAAATATTCGCGGCCTAAATTGTGAAAGTGTACGGCCGCTGGTGGTGATGCGGAAACAAAGACGTCCATCTTATTTGCGCTGATTGCTTTCGAATCGGATTCGGGGTGCGTTCCTTGCAGGCGCCCCAGGTATGAATCGGTGACGGGGTCATGATGGCGGACGCCCGCGTAGTAAATGGTTGCTTGTAGGTTTTCTTCATCAAGGCGTTCACGCAGAAAATTGGCCAAACTCGGTGAGCTACGTTGGCCTTTTTCGCACGCCACTAAGATTACCGGTTTGAGCATGCGATTCACTTAAGCTTACGGTACCACGCGCTTGGCTTGGTCTTGCAGATTTCACGGTACCATTTTTTGGCCGTATCCGTTTTGAGCTTGGCCTTGACGCCGTCCCGCCAGGTCCGGGCTTCTACATATCCTGCTGCCATGTATTCTTGTGCCGTAGCCGCCATTTCCAAAAAGTCCGCATCTTTTACCACCGCTTGGATTATCAGCGGGAGGGGTTTATCAAGCTCGACACGGGTCTTGGCCGGTGACGCGGCGCATTGGTCCGCAAAAGCGGCCGTTGCGTCCGAACGCACGTATTTTTTGGCCGTTTTGTGCAAATCCAAGGTCCGCGCTTCGGCCGCGTCGTGGAAAAGCGCCGCCACGGCCGCCGCGTTGGCATCCGTGCCTTCTTCCAGCGCTAAGGCATAGGCGATGCACGCCGTCCGCCACGAGTGTTCCGCCACGGTCTCCGGATTGCGGACTTTCGCGGTCCACCACCCGCTGCGGGCGATGCGTTTGAGCTCGCCCAGTTCATACACCCAATCCGCCAGTGCCATTATGGCTTCCAGGCGGCCGGCGCTTTTAAGGCCTTCGGGTTTACTGCTCTTCCGGCTCCTTGCCGAGGTAATACCACAGCAAGTATACGTGTGCCAACATCTACTTTTTTCCCCCCACTTTGTCTGTAACCGTCACGGGATAACGTATTAAAACAATTATGTACAAGATTCTTTTTTAAAATTACATTTTTGACTCAGAAAACTTACAAAGCGCGTGTTTTGACGTTGTGTTGCGAAAAGATGCCCTGAGCGGGTTTTCCGTGCAACGAGGAGGGGGGGGGGTCGTGCCGCGGAGCAAGCAGTTGTTGGATGCGCGTCGGTTGCAGGTGTTGGACGCGTTGTTTGCCAAAGGGGGCCTACGTCCCAGCCTGTCGTTCTTGCAGGAGCGCACGGGTCTGTCGCGCCCGACATTGTCGGCGTCGTTGGACTTCTTGTACAACCAGCACGCCATCGTCTCATATTTGCCGTCGTTGAATTGGCGCAAGATGGGTTTTCCTGTCGAAGCGTTTTCCATGGCCAGTTTCAACTTGTCGCAGAAAAAAGTGTTGGACCAGGTGGTGGCCTGGGGCCGTAAGAACCTGCACGTCCGCTTTTTCGGTTCAATCGCTTCGGGAGAGTACAACCTCGTCTCGCGTGACATGTATTCGACGGTGGAGGATTTCCACCGTGACACCGTCCGGTTGTACCACGAGGACGTGCCCGAGGCGTACCCGCTGGTGCGTACGCGTGCCGTATATTTTTTTTCCGATCCCGTGTACAAGGACGATCGCTTCAGTTATGCCGTCAGCCAAATCCTGGCAGCGTCCGGTCCCGCGCCGGCCAGTAAGAAAATCCAATCCAACGACGCGGTGCGTTTGAAGATTCTCAAGGCGCTCTTCGAGCCGGGCGCCATCCGGCCGCATTTGCGCACCATCCAACGCCAAACGGGCTTGCATTTGGCCACGATTTCCTCCTCATTAGCTTTTTTGCAGAAAGAGAATATCATCTTCGAGTATTTGCCGCGCCTCAACCCGCTGGCTTTCGGGTTGAAATTGTTCGGCTTCCTCCTGTTGCAGATGCCGCCGGTGCCGCGCGAGCCGTTCAACAAGTTGATTGCCGCTGCGCAAGCCGATCCGAACGTCTTGTTGTTTTCCTCGATTGCCGGAAGCCAGTACAACGTGTGCATCGAGTTTTTGCATCCGGATGTCAGTTCGTTCAACGCCCGCTTGCAGCAGTATTACGAGGCCGTGCCGGAATTGGTCGCCGCACCCAAGGAAATCCTCTACGTCACCGAACCTATTTATAAGAATTATTCCCGTAGCCTGACGGCGCTTAATTTATTGAGGCGGCAGTTCGGGGTCTGACTTTTCAGGCATTGATGGCATTCCTCCGATAGCGGTTCGGCCGTGTGCACTGCCCGTGTCTACGTAAACTTGTTTTTCCTTCCCGATCGTTTTCCTGAGGCTTTTTGTACGGCGTTTCGGAGTAGCTTTAAAATCGCATTTGGGTCGATGTGGTCCGGGTCGATGCCATGTTCGTCCATCGCGACCAACCGTGGCTTTTTTTGTCCCTCTAATAATTCCAGCCTCCAGCGCATAATCGATTGGGCGTCTTGGCTTAACGGCACGATGACGTCCATTTGACTTAAATGCCTTCGTGTGGTTTCCGGACCTTCGAATTCATAGGTGCCGCTTCCAAAACCCGTTTGGTCCGTCGTTCCGGCGTGGAACATGGTAAACCGGTTTTTTAGTCCGGTATCCGTACTCGCGAGATTTGAGGCGGCCAAATGAACTTGCTGTGAACGGGTCAGCCCCAAGTCACAGAAAAACGCGATATTGATTCTACCGGTCTTAGCCATGGTTTTATTGCTTCTCGCAACGTATAAAAAATCGTGTGTCCCTGCTAACGGCATCCGTTTTCGGAGTTGTTTTTTCGTTATGGGTCTTTTCGATTTGTTCAGCAAGAAAGTCGTCAAAGGCGGTTTGTACGATTTGCAGTGCGAACTGCACCCGTTCCGCTTGGCGGCGTACAAGAACGACGGCGTCGATTTAGACGTGTACCTGCAAAACGTGCACGACCAGCCTCTTTTGACTTCGATTACCATCTCCGTGCCGCGCCAACTGGGCATGGACCGCACCGGCATCTCACACGAGCGCGAAATCCGCTTGGGCGAGATCGCCCCGGGCGCTTCCAAGCGCTTCAAGCTCGGCGTGTTTTCCAACCAGAAAAGCGCGCCCGGCACGTACCCCGTCGACGTCTTCGCTTCGGCGCACTACCGCGACTACGGCCACGTGCTCAATGAAGTCCGCAAACGCCTCACCATCCGCGTGGAATAGGGGACGCGTGGTATCCGACGGTTTGTATTTTGCCGGTTACCTCTCATTTTTTTCGTCCAACTCCATTTGAATAGTGGAACCGTGCTCCCGGAAAGCTTTTTTAACCGGCGGCGTGCCTCTATGCATCAGTTTTCGCAACCGTTTTCGTTGATTCGGTTCTGTCGTATTTGGAGGATTGAGTGAAATGGCGTTGAAAATGTCGCAATTGATCGGGATGGACGTCTACACGGACAAGGCTGATTTCGTCGGCAAAGTCTACGACGTCATCATCGACTTGCAGAAAGGTGAGGCCGCCCGGTTGACGTTGGAACCCATCCGCGCCGCTTCCAAGGAAGACGCCAAACGTATCTTCAAGGAAAAGACCATCATGTACAAGTCGGTCAAGGCCGTTGAGAAGATCATCATCGTCTCTTCGCAACCGATTGCGGAAGAACCCGAAGAAGCCGCTGCACCCGAGCCAAAGAAGGCATTGCCGTACTCCGCGCGCTATCGAAGACATTTCTGACTCTAAACTTTGTTTTGCCGGAATTTCCGGCTTTTTCATTTTTTTTTTGAATTCCAGCGTAAGCGCTTGCCGCGTGTTTTCCCTTTTCCGCTTTTTTTGTCGCATGCCGGATGCATTTTCTGTCGTCGTCAACCACTTTTTTTCATGCCGCCGGCTGTCCGTCAAAAAATGCATTGTTCTCAAGAATTTTTCTTCAGTAAAAAAGAGAAAGGGGAAAGATATTTGATCAAGAAAATGTCTTTTCCGCAACGGACGCGTTCTCATTCCGTCAAACGCTTTTTGCGAAAATTACTTTTTCTTCTTCTTTCCGCCTTTCTTCGCTTTCTTCTTTGCAGCCATGGGGTAGATTCACCGCACGCATTACCGTTCGATGGTATATAACGATGTCGGAAAAAAAATCCGGCGCGCGGAATATTTCGCGAAACATTTTTTTCCGGATTGTTTTTTCCAGGCGTGCGTTTTACCTCGTGGATTTGCGTTGTTCTTTTTCCGCTTCCGATTTTTTCCAGATCCCTGCCCGTTTTTTTCTTGTCGCACGTCTTTTTTTTTGCCAAACCGTCTTTTTCTGACGCCGCTCTTTTTTCTTTTTGTTTTCCCGTTCGCAAATTTTCCGCGTTGGACATCCGCACATCGTTTTTTTTTCAAACCGTCCGGTGCGTTGCCGATT
>Ga0209514_10004739_pt1 | contig 18043 bp, 14 predicted proteins | sample Subgrocontami58m_FD_187452 | JGI IMG/M metagenome (GOLD analysis project Ga0209514, IMG submission 187452) | Subsurface groundwater microbial communities from S. Glens Falls, New York, USA - GMW37 contaminated, 5.8 m (SPAdes) (version 3) | ecosystem: Environmental > Aquatic > Deep subsurface >...
CGTCCGGATGGTGCCGCCGAGCCCGTCTTCGATTTCAATGAACGCTTGGCGCTTCCGCAACTGCTCGCTTTCGTAGACTTCCTTCACACTATAGACCGGCCCTGCACTGAAGCCGAGGTCTAGAAGCATCCGAACTGCATCCTCGCGCGTCACCCCCGCAAGCCACTCTTCAAGGATAGGCTTCATGATGGTATAACATCGAGGACAGCCCGGGTGGGCAAGGTCGAATTCTGGATGGGTCAACATGTCCGGGCGACCGATTAGGTGCAAGAGCCGCTGCCAGCCGTCTTTCATGATGCCCCAGAGCGACACGGCGATGTAGCCATCTGCACACCTGAGACGGGTGGTGAACGTCACGGGCCATGGGAGTCCGCGGTGTGGTGGCGTGCCAGTGACGTGATAGTCAGCAATTGCATTGAAGCACATCGATGCCATCGAATCGTACAAGGCCACATCGAGGAATTGCCCCAGCCCGGTCTTGCGTCGACATTCAAGGGCCAGCAGGGTCGCGAGTGCCGCCCACAGGCCTGGGATCGTGTCCCCAATCGAGTGCCCCGTCAGCCCGGGCGGCCCGTCAGGATCACCGGATTGGTCCATGAAGCCGCTCATAGCCTGCACCGGAGCATTGTTCGCCTGGCGTGAGGACCACGGCCCAATGTAAGGTTCGAGCTGCCCAAAACCGCTAATCGCTACGTAGACAAGCCGGGGATTCAGCTGGCGCAGCACCTCGTACCCAAGGCCCAAACGGTCCATGGTGCCGGCCGAGAAGTTCTCAATGAGCACATCGCTCACACCCACGAGCTTCCGAAATACCTCTTTGCCGGGAGCTGATTTCAGATCCAAGGCAACCCCACGCCGGTTGCGATTCATGGTCGCAAAGAACCCACTTACACGAGCCTCCCCCCTTTCAATGAACGGAGCAACCGCTCGCGCCCGATCTCCCCTGCCTGGCTGTTCGACCTTGATCACGTCGGCGCCGAAATCAGCTAGGATCGCGGCGCAGAACGGCCCGGCGACGATGTGTGTAAGATCGATGACGCGAGTACCGGTGAGCGGCAGGTCGCTGCCTTTCACCTGATTCGTGCCGGTGATCGAACTCATCTATCCGCTCCTCGCTCCCCGTGTGATGCCTTCGGCCCTGCGCAACTACCGACCAAGATGGATCGCCGTGACGACGAGGGAGCCTGCGATCCTAGTGACGTCGCGAGCAACCAGCAAGCGGCGAGGTTTCGTGACTTCATCACGCGGCGTGGTGTGGCAAATCGGAGCACCCGCCCCGACGATCATCGAGTGACCCCCAGTTCTCCTCCCACCTCAGGCTATGGCTTGAAATAGAAGGTGGTCGGGTGCGAGGTGTTCGGGTTCTTGACGTGCTGGTCATTCACCTGGCGCGCAGGAATGTTGCCCATGTAGTTCTTTACGACCCTGACCCCCGTGCGCGCGGGCGACAGCCCAACCGTGCCGATGACCCAGCACTCCTCGACGATGATCCTAAAGATCTCCTGAGCGATCTTGATGCGCTCCGCCTCCTTCATGCCCTTTGCCGAGCGGAAGAGTTCCAAGGCACGGACCATCTCGGGGTTCGTCGGTTTCTTGCCCTGCGTGCCATTGGAGGCATACCATCGGGCGAACGGCATACCCAGGTGGGACTCGGCCGGTTCCACGGGCAGGACCTGGCGCGGGAAGAGAAAGAGATTCTCCGATCCGCCGAGCGTAAACATCATCATGTGATGTTCCGCGTTTGCGGATCTGGTCCAGGCAAGACTCCGTTCGACCGACTTCACGTCCACGTCGACGCCGATCTTCACCCAGTGCTGTTTGATCATCTCGCTGATCTGGGCGTACGGAAGTATCATCCCCGCAGGCGACATCAGTTCGATGCGGAGGCGCCCCTTGCCGTCGGTACGCAGTCGGTAACCGTCGCGATCCTTCTTGGTCAAGCCAATCTTATCGAGCAATACGTTAGCCTGTGTGACATCGAGGACCGCCCACTTCTTGCGATACGACGGACCTGGGCTGATGGGCACGTCCTCGCCCGGTGCCGCCGAGCCGGGAGAGCCCAGTCCGATCCAGAACGTCTCGTTCAGTTGATCGCGGTCGATGCCCAAGGACAGGGCGCGGCGGAAGTCGCGGTTGGTCAACCAGTTGGCGACTTCGGGATCGGCGTCGAACGCCGTGTTGACGAGCAGCCCCGCGTCGGACCCGGTCTGTGATGGATCCAGATGGACGGTGTAGTTGCCCTTCCGCTGATTCTCGATCAACACGGGCAGATTGGACAACTCAATGTGTCGCTCCTGGATGTCATATTCGCCGGCGACGGCGCGCAGGTTCACGACTTCTATAGTCTCCGCTAGAGTCATGACGACCCGGTCGATGTATGGCAGTTGGTTGCCCGCCGTGTCCACCGCCCAGTAGTACGGATTGCGCTCCAGTGTCCAGGTCGGCCTGTTGATCGTTGTGACGGTCTTCCAGGGCCCCAGGACGGGCAATTCGGTGTTGAGCCCCCAGTGGATGCGCTCCCGGAAGTAACTCTTCCAGCTGTCGAAGCCCGCGGCCTGGGCCTTCCGTTGGACCTCGTCCAGCGAGGAGTACTTAGGCAGGAACTGCTTGAGGTAGTGCGCCGGCGCGTAGCCGCCCATGAACCTTATAACCGTGTTCATAGTTGTCATCCCGCCGCCGATCGGCGTGTCGCCGGCGAGGATGTCCACGAAGAGGTAGTACGGCTCGGGGAATTCGAAGACCACGGTGTAATCGTCCGCCTTCTTCATCACACCCGGCTTGCCATTGATCGTGAGGTCCGGCACCGCCGTCGCCACGAGGTCTTTGTTCTGATAGATGTCGTCGTGCCAGAACAGGAAATCATCCGCGGTGAACGGCTGCCCATCCGACCACTTGAGCCCCTTGCGCAAGAAGATCGTGGTGACCTTCCCGTCGTCGCTTTGCCTCCAGTCCTTGGCGAGCGATGGCATCACCTTGGTGCCGGTATAGTCAAACATCAAGATCTTGTCCGTGGTGACGATGCGGTTGCCGTATACGGGGTCGGCGGGACCCGTAAAGCCGCAGCGCCACCGGCCGCCGTACTTCCCGATCTCTTTCAAGGGCTTGACGACCATCACGTCGGTCGGCTCGGGCAAGCGCTTTTCGACCGGGGGGAGCTTCCCGGCCTTGACTAGGTCAGCCAGCATCGGCGCTTCGTTGAACGTCTTGGGGAATTTCGCCGGGTCGCGGATGATCTCGGGGCCTTCGAGCTTGCCGATGAGCTGGGCCCCCAGCTTCGACTTGGAAGCCTGCCCGGCCTGGACCAGTGTGGGGGCCAGCCCCCAAAGGGTAACAGTTCCCGTTGTTAGCGCCGCGTTGCGCAGGAGCTCGCGCCTCGTGATCCCCTTTCGCTTGTGTGACATGATTCTTTCTCCCCCCTGCTAATCGTTCGTGAATAATTCGGGCGAACCCTTTGGCGGAGGGTGCTCCTTTCTTCGTTCTCTCTGGACGGTCCGGTGTGGCAACCGGAAGGATACCCTACGCCATTTTGCTTCTACACCGATTCGAGGACGTCACCAAGTCGGGACGTCTCCATTCCGTTCGTGTTACTCGGGCTCATCCCTATTGGGGCGAGGACATGTCGCTGGAAGAAACGCCGACGCGAGGAGGCGTTCTCGTTAGCCTCGGCCAGTCAATGGGACGTGACGATAGGACAGGAATTCGCCCTTTTCCTGCGCCTTGGGCGCTGGCTTCAGATCCGTCCGCTTCCCGGCTCGCACCAGGGAACTCTCCAACTGGTGCGGCACAATTTCCTGGAGCGTCTTGGCCACCGCGATCAAGGCGTCCAGATCGATGCCCGTCTCGACTCCCATCTCATGCAGCATGTTCACCAGGTCTTCGGTGGCCACATTGCCCGTGGCCCCGGGGGCATACGGACAGCCTCCCAATCCACCGACGGACGCATCGAAGCGAGTCACGCCTGCCTGCATGGCGGCCACGACGGCGGCCAGGGCCATGCCCCGGGTGTTGTGAGGGTGCAGGGCCAACTGGACCCCTGGATACTTATCGAGCAGGTGAGCGCACACGTTGTACACCTGTTTAGGATTCCCAACGCCGGTGGTGTCGCCCAGGGTGAAGGCGCGGACCCCCGTCTTCATCCAGCGCTCTACGACCCGGTCCAACTGTTCCAGGGGAACGTCCCCTTCGAAAGGACAGCCGAAGCTGGTGGACAGCCCCCCCGAAAGCTCCAGCCCAGCCTCGCGCGTCAGGGGCACCATCTGATCCACTTCCCGCATGGACTCTTCGATGGAACGGTTCACGTTCGCACGGTTGTGGGATTCGCTGACGGACATGAAGATTTCTACACAGTCGGGCTTGCAGGGGAGCGCTAGCGCGCGCTGCAACCCCTTCAGAGTGGGAGGCAGCAAGACCTGGTACCTGCACCCAGGCACCCGAGTGATCCGGGTCATCACCTCTTCCGCATCGGCCAGTTGGGGAACCGCCTTGGGATGAACGAAGGAGGTGGCCTGGATCGCGGGCACCCCCGTCCTGGCAAGGGCGTTGATGACCTCGATCTTCCTGTCGGTGGGGATCCAGTCGCGTTCGACCTGGAAGCCGTCTCGCGGCCCCACATCCATGATGTGGACCTTGCTGGGCAGTCGCATGGGAGTCCTCCTCGGTTGGATTTCAATCCCGCCGGAAGGGGGTCGGCGGCGAGCAGTGCACCTCTCTTGTCCCTAGATCACCTCCGCTTCTCGGTCTGGCAGACCGGAAGGTCGCGAGTTTCAGGAGAGCTCTCCGTCCCTTGACCGCACCCTACTCAAGGATTCCGTCTCGTCGGAGGCCCTCATACTCCTCCTCTGGCATGCCCAATACCCCTCGGAAGACGTGCTCATTGTGCTCGCCCAGGGCCGGCGCTTCGAAGAGGGTCCCCTTCCAGTCGGTTTCGTCCCGCCATGGTATCCCGGGGGTTATCAGCGTCCTCCCATCGCGAAGGGGAAGCCTCCGGAAGAGGCCGCGCGACTCCATGTGTGGATCGTCCACCACCTGCTGGAGGTTGTAGCACGGTCCGGCCGGCACCCCCGCGGACTGCAGGCGATGGAAAAGCCCCTGCACAGGCACTTGCGACGTCCATGCAGCCAGCAGGCGGTCGATCCGCACCCGGTTGTGCTGTCGGCCTGCGAGCGTGAGCAATTCTTCCTCATGGCACCAGGAGGGATCTCCGAGCACCCTGCAGAGTCCTTCCCACTCGGATTGGCACTCAACCGATATGGCGATCCAGGCGTCCTCCTCTTTACACGGGTAGACGCCATGAGGCACGGCGTGGGAATAGCCCGACGACTGGCCAGCCGCAGGAAGCCTTCCCGTCACGGCGACCTCGAGAAACACGTCCCCCATGATGGCGATGCCGCTCTCGAGCATTGATAAATCCACATAGAGTCCTCCGCCCGTGCGGGAGCGCTGCAACAGGGCTGCCTGGATGATGAGGGCCTCCCATGACCCAGTGAGGGGGTCAACCCAGCTCGGAGAGATCCCCATTCCCTCCATCCGAGGGTTTGGCTCACCGAACAGAGAAGTCCACCCGCTCCATCCGTGAAGGAGGGCACCGTAGGCTGGGTAGTCCTTGGCAGGCCCAGTCCGTCCGACTCCCGAGGAGGACACGTAGATTATATCCTCCTTGATCGCCTTGAGGGCGTCGTAACCAAGGCCGAGGCGGTCCATGACCCCGGTGGAGAAGTTCTCGACCACGACATCGCTTACAGCGATCAGTCTCTTGACGAGGGCCTTCCCCCGGTCTGTTGAGAGGTTGATGGTGCAGCTTTTTTTTGAGTTGTTGATCACCGAGAACCAGCCGGACCGGTTCTTGAACTGGGGCCGGGTGGCAGACTCGATCTTGATGACCTCCGCGCCCATCAACCCCAGGAGCTTAGTGCAAAACGGGCCAGCCACCACCCAGCTGAAGTCAACGACCCTTACCCCTTCCAAGGCGTTCTGATACATTTCTCAGATCACCCCCAGTTGCCACAGAGTCTTGCTCTCTTCTGCAGAGATGCCCAACTCCTTGCAGATCTCCAGCGTGTGTTCCCCCGGCGGCGGCGCTGGTCGGGAAGGGAGCACCTCGAGGGCATCGGTCTTTACCGGCAGGCCCGGGTATCTTATGCCTCTTATCACCGGGTGATCAATCGCGGTCCAGAAAGCCCTGTGCTTGAGCTGCTCCAACTCGGGCAAATCGCCCATCTGGCTGATCGGGAAGCAAGCGACCTTCTTCTCCTGGGCTGCCAGAAACACCTCGGTCTTCTTGTGGAGCCTCGTCCACTCCGCCGAGCGCTCGTAGACCTCCCAGGCGTTCTGCTCCCTCAGTTTGGCGGTCGAGAACTCCGGCCGGCTCGTCCATTCCGGTTCCCCCATCACCTCGCTCCACCGCTTGAACTGGTGGTCCTCTCGGGGGGAGATCATCACCCATCCATCGGAGCAGGGCACACACCACATCAGGCCGCCAACCACCGTTATCACGGCGCCTGGCACCCGCGTGCGATTCGGGGCCAGCTTCCCATCGAACAGCAGGCCTGTCTGCTCGTACAGGAGGTAGGTAAAGGCTTCCCATTCGGATACATCGATCCTTACCCCCTGCCCCTTCCTCTTGGCCGCGACCAGCCCCCATAGAGTGGCGCTCGCGGCGTAGAGGCCCGCCACCAGCCCGACCTGGTAGCCGGGATTCTGTTTCGGGGGGGTGCGCGCGGGATCTTCCACCGGACAGGCGAGATAGTAGGAAAAGCTGCTCATCGCGAAGAGGGTCAGATCATTCGCCCGGTAGGTCGCATAGGGTCCATCCGCCCCGAACGGGCTTATGGTGGTCACGGTGAGGCTCGGGTTGACCGCCTTCAAGCCCGCCGTCTCCAGGCCCCTGTCCGGCCCCCTCACCAGCGCGTCCATCCCCCGGATCAACTTCCGAAGGATTTCCTTGCCCTGCTCGGCTTCGAGATTCAGGGTGAGGCTCCGCTTGTTGGTGCTCAGCCAGTTGTGCAGAACGCTCCGCCCGGGCCCCGGCACGTCCTGATAGTAGGGAGGAAGCCGCCGGAGAGGGCTTCCCCCCGGCGGCTCGACCATCAGGACATCGGCCCCCAGGTCGGCCAGGACCTTCCCGGAGAAGGCGACAGCCACGTTGTCGCTCACCTCCAGCACCTTGAGCCCCTTCAACAACCCGAGTCCCATTCCTCGCAGCCCCCGGCTTAGCCTGTCGTTAGGGCGCCGGCCGTCTGTTCATTGCGTGAGGACGCCCCCTTCGAGCCCCCAAACCGCCACGAGGGCCGGGGGGTGGAGATAGCCCCCGCCTCGTTCAGGCGTTTGGCGACCATACAGGGCGGGGAGAAGTGCTTTCGGAATGGCACGGGAAACCACGTTACGTCTGCGTCTTCGACCGACCCTATCGTCAATGTCCGCCCCCGCCACGGCACGGAGTGGAAATCCAGTCTCCTGCAACCGTCGTATTGCCGGTAGATGCTTTCCGAGGGCCACCCCGCCAAGACCCACCAGCCCTAGACGCAAGGGCTTACGGTCAGGGAGTGCGCCCTTGACATTCTATTTGTCCTTCTGTGCCCAAACCGAGGTGTACCCGAAAGGGATCGAGGAAGTATCCCTTTCCACCACTGCTCATCCATTGCATGAAGATAACTCCTCCGTATCATTAAGTAGTATGGTATGGTTTTATAACTTTGTTTGTCCGGACACGGGGGAGTGCAACTGAGCGACAGGGAGCATATTTTCTGGCCTCGGATGGACTAAAGCGTTTACAGACTATTCCGACTCGCAGTAGAACGTCAATGATAAAATAAAGCGCTTTCATTAACAGCCAGTCTGGCAGAGGCGTGGGCAGTGAAAATGAATGAAAACCGGAAGTTAAGGAAGAAGAGAACTCGGCAGGGTAGAAAATCAGTCAAGCTGGCGGACGTAGCACGCTTAGCAGGCGTTTCGACGGGCTCCGTCTCGCGCGCGCTCAATGAGCCCCACAAAGTTTCCCCCGAGCTGAGAGCTGCCGTGCTCAAAGCGGTCGCCGAACTGGATTGGGTACCTCACGGGGCGGGAAGGGCTCTGGCTTCGCTTCGCACCCGAACCATAGGAGCGATCATCCCCACTCTCGCGAATCCAAACTTCGCCCATGAGATGAATGCCGTCCAAAGACGACTCATGGAGGCTGGCTATATTCTCCTCATCGGTTGTTCGGAGTACGACCCCGAGCAGGCGTTTGTGCAAACACGGACGATGATCGAACGGGGCATCGATGGTCTGATCTTGGTGGGAGAGAACTACCCAGACCAGCTCTGGAGATTATTGACCAAGCAGCACATACCCTACGTGATCACGTACGGCTTCAAAAGCACCAGCGAGCACCCATGCGTCGGCTTCGACAACTACCGGGCGTTCGTGCGGCTCACGAATTTCGTGCTAGATCAGGGGCATCGTCGGATCGCGATGATCGCTCAGAAGACTGAAAACAACGACCGCGCCGAGGCGCGTCTGCGGGGAACCCTAGACACGCTTCAAGCGAAGGGAGTCAAGATTCAGGAGGGCCATCTCGTCGAGAAGGAGTGGAGTGTGGCCGAAGGCCGGGTCGGACTACGCGAAGTCCTGGGGGTCGCACCGACTCCCACTGCGGTGATCTGCGCGAACGATTTCCTTGCCGTCGGCGCCGTGCTTGAGTGCCACGCGGTGGGCCTCGATGTGCCGAAGGATATCTCGGTAGTGGGCTGCGACGATGCGGAGATCTCGACTCATCTCTCGCCGGCACTGACGACGATGCGGGTGCCCACAGAAAAACTGGGACACCTCACCGCCGATCATCTTTTGGCGAAGGTGAATGGGAGGCCAACTCCTCACTCGGTCGAGTTGGATGTGGAATTGATCATACGGGCATCCGCCGGGCCCCCTCCAAGACCTTAACGCTGCTAGCTCAGGGGTCTTGCCTGTCAAGGCGAATGTCCGCAAAGGAAAGCATTCCGGAGGAATATGCGAAGTCTGACGAATAGAAGACCCCTATCTGCGTTCATTTGCGTTCATTTGCGGTTGCGTGGTCCTGGTTGTCGGTGAAGGCGTCGCGGAGGAGTTTGCTCTGGCGGTCGAAGGCCTTGCGGGGATCCCGGGGTGCGTCCTTCATCAGGGCGATCTCCTGGGTCAGGAGCCGGGCCAGGTGCATGGTGTGGGTCTCGGCCTTCCGGGCCTCGCGCCGATACAGAGGATGGTCTCGGTTGATGTAGATGACGGTCCCTTCGCTGAAGCACTCCGGCCCATCCTCGCCGAAGTGGTCCAGGCAGCAGGAGACCCCCTCGTGCCCGACCCGGAGCCGCTTCACGACGGCATCCGGCGTGAGCCGCTTCACCTTGGGCTTCTTGACGGCGCGCTTTCGCTTTGGCGGCGGAGCTTCGGGGCCGGCCACAACCTCTTCCCGGGGCTTTCCGATCCCCGCGCCGGTGGCCGCGGCGCCGCGCCCCTGCCCCCCGCCACCCGCCTCTGGCAGGGGGCCAAAGGGGGAAAGGTCCGGGTTGCGCGAGAGCGCGCGATGGATCCGCTCCAGCGCCTCGCGCAGAGCCCGGCTCGCGGCCCGCCGCTCCCGCTGGCCGGTGAGCTGGCGCAGGATGGCTCGCACTTCGTTCATCACCCGGGCGACCGTCTCGCGGAACGCAAGGTACTCGGGCGAATCCTGGACGAAGCCGCTCCGGTCAGTGGTCACCGGCAGGAAATCCGCGTGGATCTCGCCCCGTAACCTCTCTGCGGCCCGCCCCCAGGCCTCGGCCCCGAAGAGATCCCTCCGCACGGTAACCTGCTTTACCTTGATCTCAATGCCCGGTGGACCCGGATCCGAGATAGAGGCGGGCAAGACCAGGATCTCCCCGTGGATGGGTCCGAAAGGCGTCCCGTCGAGGACCGGGATGCGGTGGCCTGCCAGCGTCCGGGGCTTGACCCGCTCCCCGTTCAGCCAGACCTGGAAATTGGGCGCCTTGAGGGGGACGCCTTCGACCAGACGCCGCTCAACCTCCTTCGGGTCGAAGCGCCGCGTAAGCTGGAGAAGGGTCACGGTGGTCCCGTCCCCCCGCCGCGGATCGGCCTCCAGGTGCTCGATGGGAAGATGCCAGGACTCGCCGGTCTGTTCCCAGGCCGACTTCTCGAAGGTCACCCGCGCCGCGAAGGTACCCTTCTGGGTCTCAACCTCGAACCGCTCGCAGGCCGAGAGGCTTGCAAACTTTCCGATCCCGAACTGGCCGATCCGGTCCCGCCGAAAGCGTGGGGACTTGGGCTTCTGGAGCTTCTCCGGCGAGCCGATGCTGAAGTACTGCTTGAGCCCATCGAGGTCCATGCCGGCACCGTTATCCTCGACCCGGATCAGATCGTCTCCCAGCGTGACCCGGACCTCGGTCGCGTCGGCATCGTAGGCGTTGTTCACCAGTTCCCGGATGAGTTCGATGCTCTCGGCGTAGAGCCGCTCGCCGATGGTGATCAGGTGGCTCTTGTCCACCGTCACGGGCAGGAAATCCGAGCCGGGCATTAGCGTTCCCATGCGCAGGGTATCAGCCATTCAGGACGGGGGCCCGATTGGCGCAGTACAGTGACATACCCAAGGAAGCCTATCATGTCCGACGAAAGTTCGCCGAGTGAAAAAGCGCCTGCCGTCACGGGCCACCAATCTCGCAACGGCATTCTACGATGAGACGCGCGATGAATCGCGTGATGAAATTTCTAAACCGAAACTTTAGATTTCTCAAGCCAGCAATTTATCTCAAGCCGCCGCCAACCGCATGCCGAGACGGGCCCCGTCCGCAGACGGAAGCGCAAGCCCAACGTCGCGGCATCCGCCGATTGTCTGACTCCCTTCCATGTTGTCTGGGAAGCCCGGTGCATTACGGCGTGGCTGTCGGAGAGGGAACGCCGGCAACGCTTGGCGTGGCGTGACGAGAGACAAGTTGCTTTTGAACGAACGTCCCCGCTTTACGCTTGCGAAGGTCCGTCTGCATGCGCTTAGCGCGCATTTGGCTACGGCAACCAGCCGCTAGAGATCGGCGGCCAGTTCACGCGTGAGTTGGGCGGCCGGTACCTCTTTGCATCCGCTAGCATTCTGGCCAGACCACAGAGGCGAGAAATCACCGGAGCCTTGGCTTTCAGCTTTGGCGCGTAAGGGGGCAATGGCAGCAGTGGCTAAGGGAAAAGCGGGCGTAGCGGTGCTGATCGGACCAAGCTCTTTCATGATGTGGTTCACAATTCCCCGGGCGGGTCGGCCCGTGAAAAGATTCGTGAGCGCCGTGTGGCGGGCGGCCTCGCTCTTAAGCGCGGCGCGATGCACTGCGCTTGTGGTGGCTTCAGGGCAGAGCAGATAAGCCGTCCCGATCTGTACGCCGGCTGCGCCCAGCGCCATAGCAGCCGCAACGCCCTTCGCATCCGCGATGCCGCCAGCAGCAATGACCGGGAGCTTTACCTCCTGCACAATTTGCGGCAACAGTGCAAACGTGCCAACTTGAGTACTTAGGTCCTCCGACAAGAACATCCCGCGATGGCCGCCCGCCTCTAAACCTTGCGCAATGATGGCATCGACCCCATGCGCTTCGAGCCAACGCGCCTCTTCGATTGTGGTTGCCGAAGATAGTATCTTCGAGCCCCAGGTTCTCACTCGCGCCAGCAATTCGGCCGATGGCAAGCCAAAATGAAAGCTCACTACGGCGGGCTTGAATTCGCTTAGCGCGTCCGCGGCTCCCGAACTGAAGGGCGCACGCCCCGGCCCGACGGGAATGGTGTCTGCATCAATTCCGAACTCTTTGTAATACGGCGACAGCGTAGCTCGCCAAATCGCTTCGCGCTCGGCACTGGGTGTGGGCGGCGCGTGGCAAAAGAAATTCACGTTGAAAGGCTTGCCGGTTTGTGCCTTGATTGCCGCCAGTTCATTGCTCATGGTGTCAACGCTGAGCATGGCGCAGGGCAATGATCCGAGCCCGCCCGCGTTAGACACGGCAACAGCCAGTGCGCTGCCTTACGCGCCCGCCATGGGTGCTTGAATGATCGGTACCTCTATGCCTAGTAGTTGTTGCAGGGTCATCGTTTGAACTCCACCGTGTCTCACGCTTGCGGCACCTTGTTGCCGATACTTTGCTGTACCAAGAGCCCCTCCGTAGGGCCTTGCGCGCTAACGTGCAGCATAAGCCGGGGCACGAAGCGCCCGCGGCTTCATGCTGAAGTTAGCCAGCACTCGTACCTGTTGCAGCACCCGTGGCAGTGGTCTCAGCATTAACGAGGGCATTGTGGAATTCGACGATGAAAAGTAGTAGCCGCTGCACGTTCCGCGCGAGCTCGTCAACGAAGTTAATGTCGATCTTGTCGACTTGGCCCGCATGAACAAGCCTGTTCCGATATTCCGCTGCCTGTGTAACGAGCTTCAGCAGCTTACCGAAGTTCTCACCCTTCTTTGAGTCAAGATCCGCAGTCCACTCTGATAGCTTCCTTCCGGTCGCCGTCTCAACGAAATGGGTCTTGCGGTCCCATCCGCTGTGAGGGCGCAGCAGTCGAGAGGCCAACGCATCATCGACCCCTTTCCGGATCAGGCAGCGTCGAAGAAGTCGCCCGATAAGAACCTCTGACAGCGTCGAGAAGAAGATGAGAAAAGAGAGATCTTGTGTCCGTCGCTCTTCTTCAGGCGAGGCGCCGAAGAACCAGGATTCGCCGTCCCAAAACGTGGGGTCTCCCTTCTTTGGAGACAGCGCGCATAGCATCAGCAGCAGGTCAGATTCCGTCTCCTCAAAGAACCGGCCGCCTGGGAAGTCGTATGTGCGGTGCACTTCGTCACCTTCTCCCTCCCACCGCTCCCGAAAACACTCGGTGCTGCAGTGAGGACACTCTCCGGTCTTCTGGTCTACCCAGTCGAGGAACATCACCGCCCGCTGACATTTGGGGCAGAGGAGATAATCCGACGAGTGGAGCTCAGCCCACTCCCATAGGCCCCTTTGGGTCCGACCGTTCGATGTTCGGTGCTGGTCCTTCACGGTTTCCTCGACTGCTGGCTAACGTCTGCGTTTCAGTCGCGGCGGCTCATGATTGCACCAGCCGCCGCCGGCTGCAAACGCGGGTTAGGCCGCGTTCTTGAGAAAGCCCATGTAGCCGTCGATAACCTGGCGACATACTCGTGTTGAGGTCTCAAACAGTGCGCGAGACCTGGGTTCCGAAAGGAGATTCCGAAGGTCGACAGAGTACAAAGGCGCGTTGGGCGCCGGAGCATGGCGACCGATATCAACCGGAGCCCGCAACATGTCGTTGCAGACTTGTTTGAAGGCCTTCAATGCCCCCTTCTCGACGCCGTAAGGGGCGCGAGCGCGTCCAAGCATCGGCGCTCGCCACCCAGACCATTCTCGATGACCTCAACTGCCTTGTAGTACTCGACGAGGAAATACCGCGGGTTCTCACAACCGATCAGATAGAAGGCGAGCGCGTAGTACAGGGTGTTGTCCAGAAAGCGGAGGTAGTCCACCACGCTAGTGGCCGGCACCTCGACTGTCGCCTCGGCAGTCTTGAACGGAACGGTCTCAGTAGCCTCAAATGCCTCTGGATCGAAGTCCCTGGCGACGAACCCCATAAGGTTGTAATTGATGAACGTGCGATAGCAGAGGAAATACTGGATCGGATTGACCAGATATCGTGACGCATCGGAATCGCCAACGAACACAAAAACCATCTCGTCTTTCTGAAAGAGCAACCGCACGCTATGATCGTTCAAATCGATGCGGCAGCGTGGCGTGATGTTCCACGATTCACTCTCCTCTCTCTTCGACGGATACCCCATCATGACGATGCGCGGCGGAAGACTGTGCCACGGGTTGGTGATTGTTCCCGTCGCTTGGATTCTGATCGGCGGCCCGGCTCCGAAAGACGCTCCCTCCATGTTTAACCCTGATCCACTGTGCCGCCGAGCGTACGGCCGATAAGCTGCCGGTGAAGCCGGCCAGCTTCATCGGCATGTTCGGCGAAATCATGTGCTTCCAAGCCACTCAGCCCTGTCAGCGCGCAAATCTGCTTTTCGGATCCATCCGGCTGTTCGAGAGAGAACCCCCGCGTCGCTTGCGATGACAAAGAACCAACGAACATAGCCGTTGGGGTCCCACACCGGGCTGCGGTCAGTTACCGTCACGACGCAGGAGCCCGGCAAGGAGCAACCACGCGTTCTTGAGATGGGCGTGTCCCGGAGGGAGCAGGGAAGCAACAAGCGGAACCGCGTACCGTGCCGAATCATGACCTCAGAACCATCCAGCAATCTAAGGTAGTCGTCACCAATTCTCACCCATGGGCGACCAGTCGCCGAGTTGAAGGCCAATTCATTGTGTTTCAGATCTTCGAGTGCCCAACGCACCTGATGGTGCCATTCAGTGTCGGAGTCCGACACCGTCTTACGATGCCGGCAGGCAACTGAGGGGTCGCAGTTTTCAGGGAAGAGCTTTTCGACGCGAGCGTAGATGTCATAGATCGTGAGCGGGCCTTCTTGCTCCAGGATTGCTAGGAGTTTGGTTCGTGCCAGATCCCGAAGCTGCAGGACATTTCCGGGATACATTGTGCTGGACACTCTCATGCGATCTCCTTCACCCTGTGAGCCGGCGGAGCTGGATTCTGATTGTGGCCGGATTCGCCGAACTATTGAGTATCTGGTTTCCGCATAAGACGCTTGATCTGCTGAGGCGTCGGCATAAGACGCTTGCAGGTATACTCGGGCAAATCCCGTCCGGTCGAGGGGTTAGGTCCGGTTGAAAACGTGCGTATGGACCAGGTTGCTCATCGACAGAAAGACCCTCGGGGAGGACGAATTCCACCAGGGGCCATGAAGCTCTCCCGTGCCGCCAGCAGCAAGGTCACTGGAGGCTACCGCAAAGCCGACAATGCCGTCAAGGCCGGACGCCGGGATGTGTTCCCCTTCTTGGCTCGCGAGGGCCACCGGCATGGGACGAGGTCATCCGGTGAATCGGATCGCGATGAAGATGGCCAGGATCAGGCCGGCGAGGATCAGAGCGAACGCGTCGGCCGCGTGAAAGCCGATCTCGAGATACGACGTGCGCTCCCGGCGGGCGCCGAAGCCGCGGGACTCCAGGGCCTTGGCCAACTGGTCGGTGTTCCGCAGCGTATGCAGGAAGATCGGGACGAGGAGCGGGACGTGCTTACGCAGGCGCTGGACCGGCCCGCCGCTCTCCAGGTCCAGGCCACGGGAGCGCTGGGCCTCGGCCACGGTCACGGCCGTGCCGATGATCGTGGGGACCATGCGGATGGCCAGGGAGAAGGCAAAGGCAGCCTGATACGGGACGCGCAGACGGATGAGGCCCAGGACGATCTCCTCAGTTCGCGTGGCGCTGAGAAAGATGAGGCCTGCGATGATCATGCTATCAATCTTGATGGCGGCGCCGATGCCGTACAGGAGCCCCTCCCAGGTCACGCGCCAGAAAAGCGGTGTGGACCCCCGGGCGAAGACCGACCAGCTCACCGTCGAGATGAGGGCGATGCTGAGCAGCAGGAACCAGATCCGCCGGAGGTTCCCCAGAACCCTCCCGATGGCCCCATAGACCAGGAGAACAGCCAGGAAGGCAAGGAGCGGACCCGGCTGGAAGAAGAGGACCGCGGCCACGAAGCTTCCCAGCAGCAGAAAGAGCTTCGTTCTCGGATCCAGCCGGTGGACCGGGCTGTCCCTGTCCAGGTACAGAAATAGGTTCATCCCCGCTCCCCCGCCCCTCTGCCCCTCTGCCCCTCTGCCGCTGGTACGAGGGAGCCGACAAGTTCCTCCAGCGTGAGGGCCGGGACGCCCAGCCGGTTCCCCACCTGAACCACGGGCGGGGGCGTGAGCCCCAGATCGAACAGGCCCGGCTCGTCCCCGAAAATCTCCCGCGTGGGCCCGTCGCGGACGATGCGCCCGTTCCGCATCAGGATCACGCGCCGGGCATAGGCGGCCGCCACGGCCATGGCGTGCGTGATCATCAGGATGGTGTGACCTGCCCGGTTCAGGCGCTGGATCAGGGCCATCATCCCCAGGAGCTCCCGGTGGTCCAGGCCCGTGGTGGGCTCATCCAGGATGATCACCTCAGTCTTGGTTGCCAGGGTGCTGGCTACCGCGACCCGCTGCCGGCCCCCCTTGGTGAGGACGAAGGGATCCAGATCCCCCGCGCCCGCCAGGCCGACCGCCTCAAGGGCCTCCTCTACCCGCCGGGCGATCTCGCCTTCGGCGAGACCCTGCAGGCGCGGGCCGAACGCCACCTCGTCCCGGATGCGCTCGGCGAAGATCTGGTGATCCGGGTTCTGAAAGACGAGCCCGACGTGCCGGCTCAGGCGGGCGAGCAGTTGCCTCCGCAGGCTCTGCCCCGAGAGCCGGATGTCGCCGGCCGTGGGCGTGAGGATGCCGTTCAGGTGTTTCACCAGTGTCGTCTTGCCGCTCCCGTTCTGGCCGAGGATCGCCACGAACTCCCCCCGGCGAATGGCGCAGCTCACCCCGGACAGCGCCTCGGTCCCGTCCGGGTAGCGGTGGGTGAGGCCTTCCACTTCAAGGAGCGCTTCGCCGTCCGCCCGTTCGGCGTCGGCCCGGCGCAGCCGGTCGGCCGTCCCGTTCGCGACGCGCCACCCGGCCGCCCGGATCGCGGCAGCCGCCGCGTCCGCATCCTGCCACCGTCCCGCCAGGCCGAGCGCCGCGGCCAGCCGCGCCAGGGTGAATCCCTTGACGCCGAGTGCGTCGAGCCTGTCGGCTTCGCTCCAGAGTTCCGCGGGCGTTCCGCTTAGGGCCACCCGGCCCCGGTCCAGGACGATGAGGCGATCTGCCCAGCCCATTTCATCCGTCTCGGGATCGATGACCAGGAGCGTGAGGGCGCGCTCCTCGCGAAGGCGCCGGATCGCCTCCCACAGGTCCCGCCTGCCCGCCGGGTCCAGGTCGCTGGTCGGCTCGTCCAGCACCAGCACCTGGGGCTCCAGGGCCAGGACCGAGGCCAGGGCCAGCCGCTGCTTCTGCCCGCCGGAGAGGCCGGCCGGGGCCTTGTGGCGCAGGACCTCCAGCCGCACCAGGCGGAGGCAGCGATCCACCCGCCTCGCAATCTCCGCTCGGGGCACCCCCAGGTTCTCCGGGCCGAAGGCGACCTCCAGCGCCACGTTCGTGGAGAAGAGCTGCGCCTCGAAATCCTGGAACAGGAACCCGACCCGATCTGTGAGGTCACGGGGTCGCAGTCCCTGGATGTCCTGGCCCGCGATGGAGATACGGCCGCGCAGATCGCCCCGGACGAGATGGGGGATGGTACCGTTCAGTGTGCTGGCCAGCGTGGAGCGCCCCGACCCGCTGCGCCCGAGCAGGCCGACCAGTTCCCCCGGACGGATGTGGCACGTGACGTCGGAGAGCGCCGGCTCGGGCGCCGCCCGGTAGCGGAAGGAGACCCCCTCGAGGCGGATCACGTCGCTGGACGCTCTCGCGCGTCTGGCAGGACGGCACACGCAGCTCGCCTGTCAACGCGGGGGAAAGCGGGAAGGAATTCGCGGCGCCGAAGGGCCGCCGTCATGCGAGGAAGCAGCCCAGAAAGAAGAGCAGGAGGAAGGGAATGACGCTCGCCACGACGCCGAGGCTGGCGGCCGCGGTCCCGTATAATCCGGTGGAGATTGCAACCCCGGCCACCAGGCCGCCGATTCCGCCGATCCACATGAGAGAAGCGCCGACCCACGGCCGCGGCGCGCGGGAGATCTCGCCAGGTTCCAGGATCTCCGTCCAGAGGATGTCCCACCGCTTGGCGCGCGGGTACATCAGCCAGAGGAGGAACGGTCCGAGGATGGCGGCGGCGATGAAGTTGTTGAGCGTGATGATGGGGGCCAAGACCCCGAAGGGCACCAGGCCGAACAGATCCACCCCCCAGGCAATGATGACGGCGCACGACACGCTGGCGAGGAACGCTACCAGGAGATACTCGAGAAGCTGCCGGGTCGAGCGGGCATCCAGGGCTTGGCCCGAGGACAGCGGGCCCATCTTGCCCCAGAGCTTGTACGGCACCAGGCCGTAGAAGAAGTTCCCGACGAATCCGAAGATGCTGCCCAGTCC
>Ga0209514_10004742_pt1 | contig 18041 bp, 16 predicted proteins | sample Subgrocontami58m_FD_187452 | JGI IMG/M metagenome (GOLD analysis project Ga0209514, IMG submission 187452) | Subsurface groundwater microbial communities from S. Glens Falls, New York, USA - GMW37 contaminated, 5.8 m (SPAdes) (version 3) | ecosystem: Environmental > Aquatic > Deep subsurface >...
AGGCCCATGAGCTGCTTCCAGAACCCGCCCAGCGTAGACCGCATCATATTTGGTGTCGTTAACCGGCTCAACATCGCCTGGAAGGCCAAGCCCATTTCTCAATTTACACACTACTCTTGACACTACCCATTTTCGGTAGTGGGTCAGTTTGAAATGGATCAGAACGGATGTGCAATTCTTAACCGAAAATTCATTGACAGTGGGTCAAATTGTGCTATCATGCTTGACAAGAGCCAATAGGCAAAGGTTTCTATGGCCGTAGCAATGGTGGCGTGCGCAACCGTTCAAGGAGGAATATCATGGCTACTGTTAGCGTCTTTGATGTAGCAAAGTACATCTTGGAGAAGAAGGGCAGAATGACAGCCATGAAACTCCAGAAGCTTGTTTACTACTCGCAGGCTTGGTCCCTTGTTTGGGATGAGAAACCCCTGTTCAGAGAGAAGATCGAGGCGTGGGCCAATGGGCCGGTCGTGCGGGCACTTTACGAGTACCACAGGGGTGCGTTTCAGGTCACGCGCCTACGGAAGGGCGACACCTCAAAGTTGAATCAAGAACAGCAAGACACCATTGACGCAGTGCTTCGAGATTATGGCGAACACACCGCGCAGTGGCTAAGCGATCTCTCGCACATAGAGGACCCCTGGAATGACGCGCGCAAGGGGCTTCCGGACGGGGCGCCCTGTGACAACGAGATTACGTTGGGTTCCATGCACGAATACTATTCCTGCCTACCTGCTGATTACCCGCTTTCGTGAGTCGTAAGGATAAAAGGTCAGTTGTCAGGGTAGTGCCGCGCCCCACCGAGAAGATTGCAAGGACGCCAGCTGAAATTCGGACGGTAGAGGAAGCGGCGTTTAGGTGGAAGGTTACCCTTGAGTATATCGAGCTAGGCAACAAAGAATGGGGCTGGCAAGAACTCACAATACAACAATTCTTTCATATCCTAGAAAAGCACCTTCACCGCTTTGAGTCAACGTCATGGCGGGACCTTCATACGTGCAAACATTGCCATCCGCTGTCGGCCGGCAAAATAGAGAAGGCCGCCAAGGCGCTCTTGCGCACAAAGCACCCAGGCATTGAGACCCTTTACGGCCTCAGTATCGGTGGGCATGCAAGAATTTGGGGATATCGAGCTAATGACGTGTTCTACCTAATGTGGCACGACCCGAACCACACGGTATACAAGCCTAGCGGGTACAAGGGATAGTCGCTTCCGCATCATTCCTCCGTTGACAACCCCCTAATCCCGTGGCATACTTAATGTATGCCTAAACGCTCAAGCAACAAGAAGCCCGCAGACTTAAATCGGTTGGCCTTCTCCATCGTTGAGGAAGCCACCAAAGAGCCAGAGCCGACCCAGGAAGAAGTCTACCCTGAAGGCAAGAACCCCCATGCCGCCGCGCTGGGTAGGCTTGGAGGCAAGAAGGGCGGACCCGCCAGGGCAGCCAAGCTTACGCCAGAACAGCGCAAGGAGATCGCCAAGAAGGCTGCTCAGGCAAGGTGGAAGAAGCCGTAACGTCTGTCCAAAGACAAGCAACTCCTCAGCGTATCGTCTCACTCCTCCCTGCCGCTTACTGGCCACATTGCAATACGGCTCTGCAACCGTGCCCCATCCGCCTCTTCTAGTCCCCATTAGTAACCTTATCTTTGTCTCATGCACTGTCTTTCATTGCGTCTAGACGATGGGTAATCGCTTCCCATGTGGCCACCATCCCCGCCTCTTGTTGCAGTCGTTCGCTTCGACACTCGCTCACCCACTATTGACAATATGTTTCTCATCCCGTAGACTAACTGTAAGTCAGGTGACGAGAGGACGCAGCCAATATGGAGAGCATACAGACGACAGACGCCATACGTGAACTCGCCAAGAGCAAGCGCGAAGAATGGGAAAGGCTTACGCGCGAGCGTCGGCGAATTGACATTCTAGTAGAGAGATGTAAGGAATATGTGGAGGCGCTCAACAAGCTCTTGGGCCTGGAGGGTCTTCCAAGAATAGAGTTAACCGAGAGAGAGGCTGGGTCTGGCTCTGGATTCGCAAAAGTGGGCAACAAGTCCCCCAACATGCCCATGAGACGGCCAGAATATGAGGGTATTAGTATGCCGGAAGCGGCTAGACTCGTCTTGGAGGATTCCCCCGGTCCTCTACACTTGGACGTGATAGTTGAACGAGTATATGAGATCAAGGGTGTGGCCGATAGGAAGGCAGCCAAGCACTCGTTTGGCTCGACTCTGGCTGCAGAGGCAAAGAAGCCAAATGGGTCACTGCGCAAGACAGCGCCCAACACGTATGAGGCGAATCGCCCGCGCACCCTCTTTGATGACAATCATAGCCATGCGGCATTGGGGAGCTAGGATGCAAAAAGAATGAGGCAATAAGCAGCGTAACAATAGATCGGCGGGGCGACTAGCCTGCAAGCATTAATCGCCCCGCCAGCACTGTGCGCCTGTAACTCAGCCGGACAGAGTGCAGCCCTGCTAAGGCTATAGTCGAGGGTTCGAGTCCCTCCAGGCGCACCACATTATTTGAGTGCCCCCGTACCTCAATTGGATAGATACAGGCCCTCACGAAGCCTGAGGTTGCGAGTTCGAGCCTCGCCGGGGGCACCACCTCGTTACTTGAATATTATACCATCTGTCAAGGGGCTAGTGCTAGTACGCTCTTGCATTCCTGGTCAAATTGACTCCAAAAGGTATTGACTATGCTTGAGCGATAATGTATAATATGGTCATTATGAACAGATTGAACGTACAGCGCCAAGCACAGGTTATCAGGTGCCTCGTTGAGGGCAACTCGATTCGCAGCACAGTGCGTATGACTGGCGTAGCCAAGAACACAGTAGTAAAGCTACTGGCCGATCTTGGGCAAGCCTGCCTTGAGTATCAGGATAAGGCACTCCGTGATCTAACCTGTCGGCGCATACAGTGCGATGAGGTCTGGTCATTCGTCTACGCCAAGGAGAAGAACGTACCCGACGAACACAAAGGTGAGTTTGGCTATGGGGATGTGTGGACCTGGACAGCGATAGACGCTGACAGCAAACTCGTTCTCTCTTGGCTGGTCGGCACTCGTGACTATGAGTGTGCCAAGGTGTTCATAGAAGATGTAGCCTCAAGGCTAGCCAATCGGGTACAGCTAACCACAGACGGGCACAAGGCTTACCTACAGGCTGTAGAAGGTGTCTTTGGTGCTGACGTGGACTACGCCATGCTGGTAAAGTTGTACGGGGCTGAGCCCGAAGCAGAGAAGCGGTATAGCCCGGCTGCCTGTATCGGAGCGGAGAAACGCACCATAATGGGCAGCCCTGACCCCAAGCACGTCTCCACGAGCTACAGCGAGCGCCAGAACCTCACAATGCGCATGAGCATGCGACGGTTCACACGGCTAACCAATGCCTTCTCCAAGAAGGTAGAGAACCTAGAGTGTGCAATAGCCCTTCACTTCATGTACTATAACTTCGCCAGGGTTCACCAAACCCTCAAAATGACTCCGGCTATGGCTGCTGGCCTGGAAGATCATGCTTGGTCAGTCGAAGAGATCGCCGGACTTCTAAACTCCCCCCGTTCAAACTGACCCACTACCCCATTTTCGGTCTGGTTGCACTACTTATAAAGGCTTGTTATAATCAGCCGCAATTCCTCAGTCGCTTGGAGGGTTACCATGGTTCGTTTCGAATACCTGGAGGCCGGCACTGTCAAAGAAGCAGTTTCTCTGTTGGTGCGATACCGTGGCGAGGTGTGTGCCATCGCCGGGGGCACGGACCTGGTAGTGCAGATGCGATACCGGGACGCCAACCCCAAGTACCTGGTCAACTTGAAGACCATACCGGGCCTTGATTACATCGTTGAGGACGCGGGTGGCCTGCGTATCGGTCCACTGACGAGCATCCGAACGATAGAGACTTCTCCTCTCATCAAGGAGCGGTTCGGCATTCTGTCGCAGGCGGCCCATCTTCTGGGATCGGTGCAGGTCCGGAACCTGGCGACTATCGGAGGTAACCTCTGTCATGCAGCTCCTTCTGCCGATACGGTACCGCCGCTCCTGGCCTTGGGCACCACGGCACGTCTGGCAGGCCCGGACGGGGAGCGGACGATTCCTCTGGAGAACCTCTTTGCGGGGCCCGGCAAGACGGCTCTGAAAGAAGGCGAGCTTCTAACCGAGCTGCAGATCCCGGCTCCCGCGCCGAAGAGTGCCGGTGTCTATTTGAAGCACAGCATTCGTAAAGCGATGGACATTGCCTTTGTCGGTACCGGGGTAGTTGTAGAGATGGACAACGGGACATGCAAGGACATAAGGATTGCTCTGGGGGCCGTAGCGCCTGTGCCAATGCGGGCGCCCAAAGCCGAAGCCTATCTGCGTGGGAAGGCTCTGGAAGATGGAGTTCTGCGGGAGGCAGGTGAGATTGCTTCTCAGGAGTGCAGTCCCATATCTGACATCCGCTGTTCCGCTGAGCACCGGCGCGAGATCGTCAAGGTCTTCGTCAGGCGAGCTGCCCAGCAGGCGGCCGAGCTGGCTGGAGGAAGATAGCAATGAAGCATCTCATCAAGCTAACAGTGAACGGACAGGAATATGAGGTGGCGGTTGAGCCCAACCGCAGCCTCCTGGACGTGCTGCGGGACGACCTCGAGCTGACGGGGACCAAGAAGGGGTGCGAGACCGGCGACTGCGGGGCCTGCACCGTCATATTGGACGGCAAGCCCGTAAACTCCTGCCTGGTGCTGGCGGTCTCCGCCAAGGACAAGGATATCCTTACCATCGAAGGCGTGGCGCAAGGCGGGAAGCTGCATCCCGTCCAGGAGGCGTTCATCAACTATGGCGCTATCCAGTGCGGCTATTGCACGCCGGGAATGATTCTATCTGCCAAGGCGCTTCTGGATGAGAACCCACACCCTACGGAGTGGGAAGTGCGAGAGGCGATTGCCGGCAACCTTTGCCGTTGCACCGGCTACGTCAAGATTGTGCAGGCCATCCTCGCCGCCGCGGAGGAGATGTCCAGGGTAACCGCCTGACGGGGGCCGGCATACGCGCCGTCAGACGAGCGGGGATCGAGTGTCCGGACGGCGGGTCCGGAACCGGTCTTCTAGGGGAAGGGCAGGACCAGACTGGTGCCCCCGGGCTTCCCGTTCTCGTCGAGAATCTGTAGCCGGGTGCCCGTCTTAAGGTCATAAAGGCCGATCTCTACTCTGGCGCCTTCCTTTTGAGCTGCTGCTGGCAGCAGGACTCCGTGCCGGTCCAGCACAGCCTCTCCCGGTTTCCAGGTAACGGTTGGAGACAACCCACCGGCGGGCTCACTATCCCCAACTCCTAGCTTCTGCCCTGCTCCGCTTACGGCATGCACAAAAACCGTATAGGGCTGTTCCACCTTCTGATCTGCCTGCCAGAGGAGGCTGACCTGTAAGATGCTCTGAACACCCAGTGGCGCCATTTTGACCTCATAGCCCAGAAGCTGGATTCCTCTCTCGAACGTCACCGGTGCCCTGGCGCCTCGCTCCGGTCTGGCGTTATCCTGGGGAAGTGAGAAGTAGGTGAAGGTAACATTCTCCACCCACCTGGTCTGGAGCGGGAAGCTGTTGCGTCTCAGCCATCCCTCTATGGCGTTGTCGCCATCGAAGTCGGGCGGCATGTATTTGACGAGCCAGAGACCTGAGTGACGCAGCCCCGCCAGGAAGGACTGAATTTCTGCCGGGCTTGAGACCTCCCGGCTCGGCAAGACGTAGACCGGCTGCTTGCCGTCGAAGTAATAGAAGAAGGCCGGAAAGTCCTGCGGCCCGTTGGCAATTACGCCGTCCTGGGGCGAGGACATGGCGGATATCCCTTCGACCTGGGCGCGATAGTCGTAACGGGCGTATTGCGGATCGAAATAGTAGTTCGCCAGGGAGATGCCGGAAGGCACCAGTATCAGCAGGGCCGCCGCACCAAGCACGAAATGGCGTCTGTGCAAAAAGGCGAGGCCGGCTGCGGCCAGGCCATAGAAGGCCGGGCTGGCAGCCATGAAGTAGCGAGGCCAGCCGGGATGCGGCAGGAACGAAATCATATATACGCCCAGGACCGGCACAATAATCCCCAGGAGCAGGAAGACCCGGACCCGGCCCGGGACGGCCAGCAGACCGATAAGAAGGAGGACCACGATGATCCCGAGGGCCCATGGGAGCAAGCCTCCTCCCAGCGACTGCCCGGCGGCAAACGCCTGCCCGACCTGAGAGAGGATGTCGGTCAGGCTAATGGCCCCCCGCTTGACCGAGGAGCCGGCCCAGGCCAGGGCAGAGGAGGCGTAGACCGCCCACGGGAGCAGGATAACCGCAGCTACGACCTGTGACGCTATCCAGGGCCTCAGGCCTGGATGGAGGCGACGGGACATCAGCAGATATGCACCGTGAGCAAGGATAGCGAAGATCGCGAAGTAGTGAGTGTAGACGGCGGCGGCTCCAGCCAGCCCGTAAGCCAGATAGGCCCAGCGGGAACTCTTCAGGTTGTTTTCGAAAAGGCGCAAAAAGAGGTAGCTGGAGAGGAGCACCAAGAAGGCCATCTGGGCGTACATCTTGGTCTCTTGCGAGTAGTAGACCCAGAAAGGTGAGGTTGCTCCGATCAGCGCTGCAAAGAAGCCGGCCTCCCGGCTATGGAGCCTCTCCATGACCTTGTAAGCCAGTGGGAGGGCCAGTATGCCAAAGAAAAGCGAGAAGTACCGGACGGCGAACTCGCCGGAGCCCGTTATCCCCTGCCAGAAGTGAAGCAAGAAGTAGTACAGAGGGGCCAGGTTGCCAGTCTTGGCTACCTGCCAGGGAATCTCCGAGAGAGGAAGCCCGGAGCGCCAGATGCTGTAGGCCTCATCTCCCCAGATGCTTTGATGCTCTATCCGGTAGATGCGGAGAATGAATCCCAGCAGCAGTACCCCGCCAAGGAACAGGGCTGCCCGCCTGGACAACCTAGTCAATTCTTATGGTGAGAGAGTTTCTTCTTGCCGGGGTGCAGCCTGTCTTCACCCTCACCGTTGTCGATGAAGTATATCTTGAGGGTGTCCCCTTGCATCTCCGCTCCTCCCTGCTCGAGACCCAGGAGGGCGCGGGGCAAGACCATAGTCCGCTTATGCCGGCCAACATGGACGATAAGCTCTTCTCCAACCTGGAGAAGAGAGATATCCCCTTTCTCCGAAAAAGGCAGGCGAAGGCTGAGAACGTACTTGCCATCTTCCCTGTGTACGGACTGGGCCTTGCCGACGAAGTAGAGCCTGGAAGGATCATCCTGTCCGAAGACGGCGTTTCCGACCTGCCGCAACATATCCAGGCCGACCACCTCCCGCTGAAAAAGCGGGGCCTTCAGAATCGGAATCGGAGAGAACGCTTCCTCGACCATCTTATAGTAATTGGCCTGGGTCTCCTTCCACGCCGCGAAGTAGCCGTCGGTCAGATGGTCGGGGAGGAGCCTGTTGCAGATAACGGCATCGGTGGTGTAGCCGTAAAGGTTGAAGTATGTAAAGGCCCGCTGTGCCTCCTTTATGACCATTTTCTCTGCATTGACTACCAGGCGGACAGAGGACATCTTCTCGTCCGAGAGAAGCCGGTACATTTGGGAAAGCTGCTGGAACAGCTCCTCAGCGCTGTCGTACACCTTTTCGTCCGGAAGCGGGATGTCCACCAGCCGCTGCAAGACCGGCTGAACGATGCGGGCCGCCCGGCGTTGAATCGGAAAGAGCTTCTCCATCCACCAACGGGCAGTTTCGGGAAAGCTGAGCAACTGGAGCGTTTCGCCGGTGGGGGCACAGTCTACGATTATGACATCATAGCGCCCCTCGCTGTAGTGCTTGTTGATCCAGAGGAGGTTGGCCAGCTCCTCCATGCCTGGGATAATAGCTATCTCTTCAGCCACCACCTCATCGACACCGCGCCAGGACATGAGAGCGGCAATCCAGTCTCTGACCGTGCCCCAGTACTTGTCCAGGTTGTAGTATACATCGGTCTCCTGGGCCCACAGGTTGGGGGACATCTCGGTGGGCTCGGGACCTATCGGACTATCGAAAGAATCGGCTAGACTATGAGCAACATCGGTACTGAATACGATGGTACGCATTCCCAGGTCTGCGCAACGGAGGGCTGTTGCAGCGGCCGTGGTGGTCTTGCCGACTCCGCCCTTGCCAGTGTAGAGGATAATTCGGGCCAAGGAGATCTCCTTTAAGTGTCACCGGTTAGGGCGCCGGCAGGCGCCCTTCTAATCAGGATAACGTTAGGCAGAGAGCGTGTCAAACGCCTGCACGGCTTGGCGCCTCCTCCAAAATACCCAAGCGGCGACGCCCAGCGCCGCCAGCCCCAGGGTGGCCAGGGATATCGTCATACCCCATTGGAAGGACCCCGGCTGGTATCTGAACTCCACCCAGTGAGCCCCTTGAGGAAGATTGACCGCCCGGAAGAGGTAATTAGCTCGCAGGACCGGGGTCTCCTGCCCATCGACGTACGCTCTCCAACCCGGAAAATAGGAATCAGTGAGTACCAGGTAGCCGGGGCGGGCCATGTCCGCCCGGACCAGGACCCGCTCCGGTTGATACTCCGCAATGCTTGCCTGGCCAGCCGGTTTTGCCGCGTCCCCAACTACATTCTCAGCCGGCAACCCCGGTGGCGGGTCGCCATTGAGCACAAGTACCCTGTCCACGGCGCTTCCGGAGGTTAGGCCGCGCCGGATAGAGTCGAGGGCCTCCTGGTCGTTCTTGACCCACCTGGCGCTCTGGGCGATAAAAGCCCTGGGCTGCCAGTCGAGATTCTCGTATATCTTCAGGTCACCCGAGCTTACCAGGCGCAGGTGCGGGTCCAGAGTCAGGGAATCACTGGCGCTGGTACGTCCGTCGATCAGGCTGATCCCCTTAATAACCAGGCGCCCCTGGCTTCCAAGGTAGCGCAAGTCCAGGCCCCGAGCGTGATAGGCTCCGCCAAGGTTGAGATTGGTGTAGTAGTTGCCTGCCTGGGGAAGTGCCCGGGAGTCCTGTACGCTTATGCTTCCGTTGAATGTACGTCCGGCCTGGTCTTGCAGTGCGACCGCTGCCACGGGGCCGGCCGGAGGGCCGGTGTCCAGGAGCTGGTAGACGATTCCGAGCGAGGTGGCAGCGAAGTCGGGTGTCCGGAAGCTGACCGGGCCTGATCCGGGCAAAATGCTGACCGGCGTCGAGAGGTCGTAATAGACGTTCTCCATCCAGAGGTCTCCCTGTTTGTCAGCTATCACGTACTTGACGTTCAGGAGGCCCAGCATCGTGGTATTGGGGACCCCTGCGAGCTGGTCTCTTAGCAGAGCATCCGCCTGGTTGGGCCTTTGGGAGGCCGCCTCTCGGAGAGGGGCAGTCTCTAGAAGCATCTGCTTGAAGCTGACGTATCGACGGAGGGGCAGGACCCCTCCGTCATAGCCATCCAGCGTCGCTATGCCATACCTCATGGGAATGTTAGGCGATAGCGCCTCCTGGTGCTTGACCGCTACCAGGAGCTGGTACATCTCTTCTTTGCCCAGCGATCGCTCGAAGATGGATTTCAGCTCAGGGAGGTCTCCGGGGTCGAAGTCGGTGCGGGAGATGCTTAGGATCCGAAAAAGGCCGGGGTCCTGGAGCAGCTGTGCCGGTGTTGGCCTCAACTCGCTCTCGGCCTGGGGAGCCGTAATGGTGTTGGTGTTCAAGAATGAGCCGGCGAAGAAAAGCTCCCCACCCAGCAGCGTGAGCAGCACCGCTCCTCTCATTACCCTGCCTCCTGCCCGGGGAAGGAGGTGGACCAGCGTTGCCGCGATCACGATGAGGCCAGCCCACGCCCATAGAACTTCTGTGGACACCCCCTCCTTGTTCTGAGAAGCTATCATCTGAATTACGACCACCGGGACGATGGCTGCAGCCGCCCAGATCAATACCGACACCAGGCATCTTATCCAGCTTTTTATGGCATCGACGGATATAAGACGATCGGCGCCCATGCCAGCCAGAGCCGCCAGGGCGAAAGCATAGAGGTAGAGCCAGCGGGCGGGGACCCGGAAGAGACGTAACGGCGGGACCAGCTTGAAAACGGACTCGTAGAGCGGGTTGTAGCCTCCCGTGGCCAGCAAGACGGCTAGAAGCCCCAGTCCCAGCAAGAAGAAGGCCATGGGGGAGACCTTGCGCCCTCTGAAGACAAGGGCGGCCATGAAAAGAGGAATTATGCCGGTATAGGCGATATATTCGCTGAAGGGGCTGTCCTTGAACGCCGGTAGGAGAGAACGGGTCAGCAGCCATGGAGGCAACGAAAAAGATGTCGCCTCTTTGTAAGCAAGCCCTCCGCCTCGGATAGATTCCCCGGAGAGCTCGAGCGTGGGAAGTAACTGAATTGCCGATAACCCGGCACCCATGCCAACCATCACCGCAAAGCCGGCGATACTCCAGAAAATGACTCCTCGATAGCCGGGCGGCTTGCTGATAACGGACAGTAGCGTCCGGAAGAGGGCGTAAATACCGAAGGCCGCCAGTAGAAGGAATGTCTCTTGAGAATGGCCGGCCAGGATCTGAATAGCGAGGATGGCCCCCCCGAAAAGAGCAAACAAGGGCTGCCGTCTCTTCCAGGTCAGGTCGAAGATGAGCAGGACAAGAGGAAGCCAAACAGCCGCATTCAATTGGTTGATGTGTCCTACCTGCTGAGTTAGGAATCCCCCAAACATGAAACACAGCGCCGCTGCCAGCGCCCCCACCCTCTCCAGCCCGAGAGACGACCGGGCAAAGGCATACATGAATATCCCTGCCAGGAAAACGTGAAAAACAATAGAGTACTTCACTGCCAGCGGCGCCGGCAACGTGTAGCCGGGCAGGTTCAGGGGATAAAAGAGGGCTGTCTGGGGGTTCGCCAAGAAGGGCACGCCGGTGAAGAGGAACGGGTTCCATAAGGGGAGCCTCCCCTCGCGGATGGCAGTTGCAGCGGCCTCCTTGTAGGGGTAAAAGTAGGTCAGCAGGTCGTAATCGACCAGTATTAGATTAGTGAGGGCTATCTTCCGGTAGAAGAGGACTACCAGGAGGAAGAGGGCCGGGACCAGGACCAGAGCCGCTAGCCAGGACTTGGGCCTGGTCCGGACACTATCGTCCGCGGTCACGCTTAGGAGTTGAGCATGCCTGTCAGCCGGTTCGACGTGGCACAACGCAGCCTACCCGAAGAAGCGGCACTTAAAAAGCGTGAATAGTACTGTGAAGCCGTCTTTCCAGGAGATCTTCTTTCCCTCGTTGAACTCGCGTCCGGCGTATGAGATCGGGACCTCGTAGATACGATAACCCATTCTCAGTATCCGTGACGTTATCTCCGGGTCGAAGCCCCAGCGTGGCGAAGTAAGCTTTATCTTGTCGGCAATATCCCGGGTGAAGACCTTGTAGCAGGTCTCCATGTCTGTAAGGGTTGTGTCGTACAGGACATTAGTCGTGAGAGTAAGCAGGTTATTGCCCAGGGAGTGCCAGAAGTACATTGCCTTATGCTCGCCGAGGAACCGGGAGCCATAGACAACATGCGACTTCCCTGAGAGGATAGGACGCAAGAGCGAAGGATAGTCCTGCGGGTCGTATTCCAGGTCGGCATCCTGGATGATAACAATATCGCCCTCCACCTGTGCCAGCCCGGACCGCACGGCAGCCCCTTTCCCCATATTCACGGGGTGCAGAACCAGTTTCAGGTTGGGGTGTTGACTTGCAAGCTCCTGGAGTTTATCTCGTGTCCCATCGGTGGAGAAGTCGTCGACGCAGATAATCTCTTTCTCCACCGCCACGTCCTGAACGCGCTGGACGATCTCGCGGATAGTCTCCTTCTCGTTGTACACGGGCATGATGACAGATACTCTCACGCTTCCCAGTCCTCTAGCTCCGATTTTGCCTCCCGCAACATCAGTTCGACCACCGCACGGCGGGGTTCCATGCCCTGGAACAAGACTCTGTACATAAGCTCGGTTATAGGCATGTCGATGCCCATCGTCTGAGCCATCTCACGCGCAGCCCTCGTGGTGTTGACGCCTTCGGCGACGTTCACCATCGACGCCAGTATATCAGACAGGGTCCGTCCCTTGGCCAGTTGTTCTCCCAGGTAATGGTTGCGGCTCAAGGGACTCGCGCAGGTCGTTACCAGGTCTCCCAGGCCGGCGAGTCCGGCGAAGGTCGCGGGCCTCGCCCCCATTGCCACGCCCAGGCGGGTTATCTCGGCCAGGCCGCGCGTCACCAGGGCCGCCTTGGCGTTGTCGCCATAGCAAAGACCGTCACAGATGCCCGCTCCCAGGGCGATAATGTTCTTCAGCGATCCACCCATCTCCACCCCGATTAGGTCGGGGTTAGTGTACACGCGAAAGGTAGGGGCCATGAATAGGTCACGGGCATCCTCCGCGGCAGCCAGATTCTTTGATGCCATTACCGCAACAGCGGGAAGCCCTCGCGCCACCTCACTGGCCAGGTTAGGGCCGGAAAGAACGCACAAGCGGCCACACACCGCCTCTCCAAGCTCCTCTGTGATGACCTGTGACATGCGCAAGCCGGTGCCAACCTCCAGCCCCTTCGAGGCGCTGACCAGTAGCACTCCTCGTGATACCCTGCCCTCTATTCTTCGCAAATTTGCTCGCATGGAGGCCGACGGTACGGCAATCGCAATAGCCCGGGCATCCTCAAGAGGGTATGAGTCTACTGCGGCAACGGAAAGGCTCGGTGGGAACGGTATGCCGTGTAGAACGACCCGGTGTTCGCCCGTGCTAGCCAGGTGTCTCGCCTCTTCCTGCGTGCGGGCCAGCAGGGTTACCGGAACTCCCTTGCCTGCGAGAAGCATCGCGAGCGTTGTGCCCCATGTGGTTGCGCCTAGCACCGCGGTCTGCATCAGAGCCCCGTCGCCCCTTCTGCCATGTCACCGATGCGCCGCTCGGTGCCTGCCCGCAGCCGCTGGATATTGTCCTTGTGCTGAACAACTATGAGCACAGCGGCAACTAACCCGTAAGCGAGGTATTCTGACGGAACAAGGCCGGTCAACGCCAGGGGAGTCAAGGCTAGCGGAGCGCTGATAGAGGCAAGCATAGATGCCAGCGATACGTACCGGCTACCCGCTGCCACTGCTCCAAAGATGATAATTGCCAGCAGGGCTATCGGCCCGGCAATTATTGCCAGCACTCCGGCTGAAGAGACGACTCCCCTTCCTCCCCGGAACCTGATGTAGACTGACCAGTTGTGTCCGGCGACGGCGCAAAGACCCGCCAACACCTCTGCTGCCGGTGTCCCAACCAGCAGGCGGGCCAGCCATACCGCCAGAACCCCCTTCGAGAAGTCACCCAGGAAGGCCGCAGCCGAAGCCCCGCGTCCCAGCGTGCGCAGCGTATTGGCTGCGCCGGTGCGCCCACTACCGTATTGGAGGAGATCAATGCCGCGGGCCTTGCCCAGTAATACCCCAAAGGGAATAGCCCCGTACAGATATGCCGCCAGGCATACCAGCGGCAGATATAGATAGGACGAACTCAGTCTGTCTTCCTCCTCTCCTTGAAAATCATTCTGATAGGTGTTCCCGTGAAGCCGAAAACCTGACGGAGCTGGTTCTCCAGAAACCGCTCATAGGAGAAATGCACCAGCTCCCGGTCGTTGACGAAGAAGACAAAGGTTGGGGGGTTGACCTCTGCCTGGGTAGCATAGTGAATCTTCAGCTGACGTCCCCTCCGTGATGGCGGGCCGTGAGCGGCCATCGCTTTCTCGAGCATCTGGTTGAGCCTGCCGGTGGAAATCCTTTCATGCCTTTGCGCAAAGACCTGGAGGGATGCGGGCAAAATGCCCTTGATGCCGCGCTTGTGCTTGGCAGAGATGAACATTATCGGGACATAATCCATAAAGCGGAAGCGGTGGCGGACCACGGCCTCCCACTCCGGCTGCGGTTTCTTCCAGTCTTCTGTGGCCACCAGGTCCCATTTGTTAACCAGCAGAATCATTCCCTTAAAGGCGTCCAGGATATAACCGGCGATATGCGTATCTTGCGCCGTGACGCCCTCTTGCGCGTCCAGGACCAGCACGGCGACATCGGCTCGCTGGATGGCCCTAAGGGCCCGGAGGCTGCCGAAATATTCAATGCCCGCCTCGATGCTGCCTCGCCGGCGGATTCCAGCGGTGTCGATCAACATCAGGCTGTGGTCCTCCCAGGTAACGATCGTGTCCAGGGTGTCACGAGTCGTTCCCGGCCTATCGGCGACTATAGCTCGCTCCTGTCCCAGGAGGGCGTTCAGAAGGGACGACTTGCCTGCATTGGGCCTGCCCACAATGGCGATCTTCGGCATATCTGGAGCCACTTCGGCTTCAGGGAGGCTGGGAAGGACGGACAGGAGCCGGCTCATCAGGTCAGTCAGGCCGGTGTTGTGGTAAGCGCTGATCGGCATGGGGTCGTCCAGGCCCAGCTCATAGAAGATAGTTGCTTCGCCGCGGCGGGTGGGATTATCGGCCTTGTTCACGACCAGCAGTACCGGCTTGGAGGAACGGCGGAGCCGGTCGGCAATGGTGTAGTCGTCAGGAAGCACCCCTGCTGTCACGTCCACCAGGAACAATATGACGTCAGCCTCCTCGATAGCCTCCTCTACCTGCAAGCGGACGAGGGCGTCCATATCCTTGTCGGCCAGAGGCCAGAGTCCTCCCGTGTCCACCAGAGTCAGGCCAACGTTATTCCATTCCAGGTCAAAGTAAAGGCGGTCCCGGGTGGTGCCGGGCAGGTCCTCCACGATGGCCAGGCGTTGCCCGGCCAGGCGGTTGAAGAGGGTAGACTTGCCCACATTGGGACGGCCGACGATAGCTACGATCGGTTTGTCCATTTTATCCTTTAGATATCTTAACGGCGGCGTTCGCGGCCGGCTGACTAAAATCCAGCCCGCTGGGTACAGTTACGTTAGGCCGCAAAGAATAGGTCCCGGGCGCCAGTCCCTTGACATCCAGGGTGACCGTGATATCGGTTGGCTTCAGCTGCCGTAGCCGGGGCAAAGGGCCGGAAACGGCGACAGAGACATTCTCTACACTTGCTATCATATCATGGGTAAGACCATCTACGGTCGGAGGTACGGAGAACGTCATTGTTCCCTGGACCGGAGAAATGGATATGAAGACCAGTGCAGACCCTCCCCGGGGCTCGACCAGGGTAAGTCCTGACGGCAGGGACACGCTAACGGCCCTTGCGACATCAGAGTTCAGTTTGCCTATTTCAATTGGCTGAGTATTTAGAACAGTCAGAGGCTCCAGTATTTCTCGGGGGCCCGCTACGGTTACAGCAGGGGGGTCAACCCGCAACGAGCTGACCCAGTATCCCTCCGGAGGCTGCCCCAGGAGGGTAGGTAGAAGCGAGACCGTGCGGTAGGTGATGTTCTGCTCTACGACTAGTGAAACATCGACCGAGATAGGGTCCAGCGTGACCCCCTCGATGCGGATACCGGATGAGCTACGGGGAATCAGCTTAAAGCTTTGGCTGCTGATGGGCACTCTCAGCCCTTCGAGCTGGATATCAACAGAGGCTGATTCCACCTGGCTTACCAGGACATCCGGTCCCCTGGCGGTGACTCGGGACAGCGAGGACTGGGGCGTGCCCAGCGAAATACCAAGAGGCGCGGTGCCGACCAGGCTGACCTTGACCGGTACCTGGCGGGAGTTCAGTGCCTCCACCGTTACAGGTATCCTAGGGGGCAGCACTTCCAGCACCCGGACCTGGTTATCGTTGGGTGTGACTCTTACACCCACTTCCTGGCTGCCGGGACGCGCACCGGAGACATCTGCGGTGGCCTTGAAGCTGCCCGCAGTCAGCCGGACCCAGGTGTCAGGCAGGGAGCTTATTCGAACCCTTACGAACTGGACATCGCCCAGGACTCCCAGTTCAGGCGGGACATTGACCACCTCGACCGGAATTGGGCTGGGAAAGACATCCACTTTGGGCGGGTTCTGTTCTCCGGTAACAATTAACCATAGAGCGGCTGACATAACCAGCGCCAGCACTGCCCATCCGGTATTGCGTTGCAACGAGTCGGTCATTCCCCTGAGCAGGAATCGGGAAACCCAGAGAGTTTCCAGAATGACCTCGCGGAGGATACGAAGCACTGTCCTATCCCTTCAGCATGCTTCGGAACGTGGTGAGCGGACGCCTACCCTCAGACCCATAGAGGCGGGCCAGAAGCCTCTTTAGCCGAATCTCATCCAGGTTGCGAATCATACGTCCATTGCTGGCAAGCGATATCTCGCCCGACTCCTCAGATACCACCAGTGATATAGCATCGCTCTTCTCCGTGACGCCCACGGCTGCCCGGTGGCGGGTGCCCAGTCCTGTATGCCTCGGGATCTCCTCGGATAAGGGCAGCACGCAGCTCGCTGCGACTATGCGCCCGTTGCGCAGTATCGCTGCACCATCATGCAGGGGAGAATTGGGGAAGAAGATTGACATTAAGAGCTCTGCTGACGTAGTTCCATCCAGCCGGATGCCTGTGTCTACATACTCCTGCAGCCCGGTCTCCCGCTCTATCACCATTAGAGCCCCGTACCGACGTTCGGACAGACGGCGGCAGGCCCGTGCCAGTATGTCGATCGTGCCTTCGGCCGCGGCAATACCCACTGCATCGCGCAGGCTGGTGCGTCCGATGCGCTCCAGCGCCCGTCTCAGCTCCGGCTGAAAGATAATCGGCACGGCGACAAGGAGGGCGGTGAATGAGGCTCTAAGCAGCCAGCTCAAGACGGTCAGTTGAAGAGCGTTGCCCAGTATGAAGGTCAGCGCCACGAGAATGGCAATGCCGCGCAGCAGCGTCATGGCCACCGTCCCCTTCAGCAGAAGGAGCAGAAGGTAGAAGATGAGGGCCACCAGCAGGATGTCAATCAGGCTTCGGAAATCGAAGCGGGCCAGGATTGGAAGAAAGGTTTGCCCAAAGTCGGGCATTAGATCTCCTATACCAGGAGCTTAGCCAGAATGGCCTTCTGCATATGCAGGCGGTTCTCCGCCTGGTCAAGGACAACGGACCTGGGCCCGTCGACAACCTCGTCGGTTATCTCCTCACCCCGGTGGGCGGGAAGGCAATGCATGACAACGACATCGTCCTTTGCTCCTGCCAGGAGGCCACTATTTACCTGGTAGGGCGCCAGGACCCGGAGGCGCACGTCTCGCTCCTCTTCGTGACCCATGCTGTACCAGACGTCAGTGTAGACGACATCAGCGCCGGCGACAGCCTCATGGGGATCTTCAGTCTCGATAACGCACCCTCCGCTCTCTGTAGAGAAGTCCCGCGCCATGTCTACCACCGACTGCAGCGGCCGGTAGGGCCTGGGGCACGCCAGGCGTACTTCCATTCCGGTAAGTGCGCCAGCCAGCAGGAGGCTATGGGCTACGTTGTTGCCGTCTCCCACGTAAGCGACCACCAGTCCCTCCAGCCGGCCCTTCTTCTCGGAGATTGTCAGCAGGTCTGAGAGGGCCTGGCAGGGGTGCTCCTCATCGGACAGGCCGTTTATGATCGGCACGGAGGTGTTCTCCGCCAGCAGCTGGAGGATGGCCTGGGAACGCACCCGTGCAACCATGCCGTGGACGTACCGGCTCAGCACCGCGCCAACGTCGGCGACGGCCTCTCTGTGCCCCAATCCTATTTCTTCCGGCGATAGATACATGGAGTGGCCCCCAAGCTGACGCATAGCCACCTCGAAGCTCACCCTGGTCCGCAGGCTGGGCCTCTCGAAAAGCAGGGCCATAGAACACCCTGCCAGCAGTGAGAGGCACCTCTGCCCCTTCATTGCCCCGGCCTGCTCTATCAATTCACGTATTTCGTCAGCGGTTAGATCGCTGATACTGAGCAAATGCATAGAAAACCTCGCGTAGTACCCAGCACATTATAGCCTTCGAAGGGGAAGGGTTCAACTTGGCGCATTGCCTCATAATTAATCTTACCCGGGGGTAGGTCGTTGCCTCATAATTAATCTTACTTTTGTGAGGAGACCAAATGGGTGTGAAACGAGAGAGCAAGCTTGAGCTGGCGGAGGCGATGCGGGGCCGGTATTGGGCAGCAGGACGCAAGGAGAAGAGCCATCTGCTGGACGAGTTCGTAGAGCTAACGGGTTACCATCGCA
>Ga0209514_10004743_pt1 | contig 18041 bp, 13 predicted proteins | sample Subgrocontami58m_FD_187452 | JGI IMG/M metagenome (GOLD analysis project Ga0209514, IMG submission 187452) | Subsurface groundwater microbial communities from S. Glens Falls, New York, USA - GMW37 contaminated, 5.8 m (SPAdes) (version 3) | ecosystem: Environmental > Aquatic > Deep subsurface >...
TCGGACCCTCCCTTGAGCGCCAGGTACTTCGTGATCGCCGCGGTCAGCGTCGTCTTCCCATGGTCGATATGGCCGATCGTGCCGACATTCACGTGCGGCTTGGTGCGCTCGAACTTCTTCTTGGCCATCGTGGGGTGCTCCTGGCTCCTCGTCCCGACCGGCTCTTACGAGACTCGACTCTTGGCAACGAGCTCCTGGGCGAGATTGCCCGGGACCTCGGCATAGTGGGATAGCTCCATGGAATAGCTCGCCCGACCCTGGGTCATCGACCGCAGGTCCGTGGCGTAGCCGAACATCTCTGCGAGCGGAACGGCAGCCTGCACGACCGTTGTCGTGCCGCGGTTCTCCGTCCCCTCGACGATGCCTCGGCGGCTGTTGAGATCGCCGATGACGTCGCCCATGAACGACTCGGGCATGGTGACCTCGACCCGCATCATCGGCTCGAGGATGGTGGGGCTCGCCTTCTCGACTGCGTCCTTCAGGGCCATGGAGGCCGCGATCTTGAACGCCATCTCGGACGAGTCCACTTCGTGGTACGACCCATCATGGACGATCGCGCGAATATCGACCATCGGGAACCCGGCGTAGACGCCGGTCTCGACAGTCTCGCGGATGCCCTGATCGATAGCGCGCATGTATTCGCGCGGGATTGTTCCACCGACGATCTTGTCGACGAACTCATAGCCCGCGCCCTTCTCGTTCGGCTCGAGCGTCAGGATGACGTGGCCGTATTGGCCCTTGCCGCCGGTCTGGCGGATGAACCGTCCGTTGCCCTCAGCCCGGCGACGGATCGTCTCGCGGTAGGAAACCTGCGGCCGGCCGACGTTGGCCGCGACCTTGAACTCGCGGACCATCCGGTCGACGATCACGTCCAGGTGCAGCTCACCCATGCCGGCGATGAGGGTCTCCCCGCTCTCCGGGTCTGTCTTGACTCGGAAGGTCGGGTCCTCTTCGGCCAGGCGCTGGAGGGCGATGCCCATCTTGTCCTGGTCTGCCTTGGTCTTCGGCTCGATCTTGACCTCGATGACCGGCTGGGGAAACGAGATCGTCTCCAGCAGGATCGGGTGCTCAGGATCCGAGAGCGTGTCGCCGGTGAACGTGTCCTTGAGACCGACGATCGCGGCGATGTCGCCTGCGTACACCTCGTCGATTTCCTCGCGGTGGTTGGCGTGCATCTGGAGGATGCGTCCCACGCGCTCCCTCTTGCCCTTGGCGGTGTTGAGGACGTAGGACCCGGCCTTCAGGGTGCCCGAGTAGACCCGGAAGAAGGCGAGCTTCCCGACGAACGGGTCGGCCGCGATCTTGAACGCGAGAGCCGAGAACGGCTCCTTGTCGTCGACCGTCCGGAGGAGCTCCTGGTCCGTGCCCGGACGAAGACCGATCGTCGGCGGGACGTCTAGGGGCGATGGGAGGAACGCGGTCACGGCGTCAAGCATTGCCTGGATGCCCTTGTTCTTCAGGGCGGAGCCGGTCAGCACGGGCACGAACTTGGACTGGAGCGTCCCGAGACGCAGGCCGTGGCGGATCTCCTCCATGGTGAGCGCCTCGCCCTCGAGGTACTTGTGGGTCAGCGCGTCGTCCGCGTCGGCGACGGCCTCGATCATCCGCTCACGGTGCTTCGCGGCCTCGGCCCGAAGGTGCTCGGGGATCTCCACGACATCGACCGTATTGCCGAGGTCGTCGCGGTAGAGGATCGCCTTCATCTCGATGAGGTCGACAACACCCTCGAAGGTGTCCTCCATCCCGATGGGGATCTGGACCGGCACGGGGCGGGCCCCGAGGCGGTCGACGATCATCTCGACGCAGCGCCAGAAATCGGCGCCGGTGCGATCAAGCTTGTTGATGAAGCAGATCCGCGGGACTGAGTAGCGGTCCGCCTGCCGCCAGACCGTCTCCGATTGGGGTTCGACACCGGCAACACCGTCGAACACGACGACGGCACCATCGAGAACGCGGAGGCTCCGCTCGACTTCGACCGTGAAGTCCACGTGCCCGGGCGTATCGATGATGTTGATACGGTGGTCGTTCCAATAGCAGGTCGTTGCCGCGGCGGTGATAGTGATGCCGCGTTCCTGCTCCTGGGGCATCCAGTCCATGGTGGCCGCGCCTTCATGGACTTCGCCGAGCTTGTAGATCTTCTTCGTGTAGAAGAGGATCCGCTCGGTGACCGTGGTCTTCCCAGCGTCGATATGGGCGATGATCCCGATGTTCCGCGTGCGCGCGAGCGGAACCTGTCGTGTCACGATCCGTACCTTCCCGGGATTACCACTTGAAGTGGCTGAAGGCCTTGTTGGCCTCGGCCATCTTGTGTGTGTCTTCGCGTCGCTTGACCGCGGCGCCGATCCCGTTCATCGCGTCCACGAACTCAGCGGCGAGCTTCTCGCTCATGCTCTTGCCAGACCGCTTGCGGGCAGACTGGACCAGCCAGCGGACGCCGAGTGACAGGCGCCGATCCCCCCGGATCTCCACCGGCACCTGGTAGGTTGCGCCACCGACGCGGCGCGGCTTGACCTCGATGATGGGAGTGGCGTTGCGAAGCGCCGACTCGAGGACTTCGAGGCCGGGGCGCTTGGCGGAGGCCTCGGCCCGGGCGAGGGCCTGGCGAAGGATGCGCTCGGCGAGGTTGCGCTTGCCGTCCGTCATCAGCTTGGCGTGGAACCGGGCCGTGGTCCGGTTCACGGGAATGTGCTCGTACTTCGACTTGCGGGGGATGCTGGCACGACGCGGCATCAGCGCTTCGCTCCGATCGCCGGGGCGACCTTGGCGCCGTACTTCGAGCGGCCCTGCTTGCGGTCACGCACGCCGGCCGCGTCGAGCGTCCCGCGGATGATGTGGTACTTGACCGACGGGAGGTCCTTCACGCGCCCACCGCGGACGAGGACCACCGAGTGCTCCTGGAGGTTGTGGCCGATCCCCGGGATGTAGGCCGTGACCTCCATCTGGTTCGTGAGGCGCACGCGCGCGATCTTGCGCAGTGCCGAGTTCGGCTTCTTCGGCGTCATCGTCCGGACCTGCAGGCAGACTCCCCGCTTCTGGGGGGCGCCCGGAATCGAGACCTGGCGCTGCCGCAGGCTGTTCCAGTTCTTGCGCATGGCCGGAGCCTTGATCTTCGAGATCTTGGGTCGGCGGCCGTGGCGCACGAGCTGGCTGATTGTCGGCACGAAGACGCTGCTCCCTTCAAGGTTTCTTCAGTCGATGCGGCACCTGCGCCGCGGGGCTCAACTCACCGGGTTTCGGACCCTCGGCGAGGACCCTGTCCCATCTCCTGATGGGGGTCTCCGGCGAGCGGTTCAACACCCGTGTCGAACGCCGCCCCTTCCGGAGCCACGATCGCGGAGTGTACCAATCCGGCCGATCTGGTGTCAACCGTGGCCGGTGCTCCAGTAAGCATCCAAACGTCTGTGCCGGCGCGGGTGACGGACGAGGAGCCCCATCCATAGGCTGGAGGTGTTCAGATCACCAGCACAGGAGGGGCTCTCGTGGAATATACCGTCCCGTTGACCGTGACCCTGCGGACCGAGCATGCCGATCTGGGCTCGCTCGAACGGGCGATCGACGGCGCCCTGGCCGAGGCCGGCCGGGCGCTCTGGGCCGAGCTGCTGCGCGTCCTCGAGGCCGCCCTCCCGGCCCCGACCGATTGCCCCTGCGGCGGGACGCTCAAGGCCAACGGCCGGGCGGCGCGTCGCCTGGTCACCCTGGCCGGCGAGGTCGACCTGCGCCGCCGCCGGTTCCGCTGTCGAGCGTGCGGCTCGGAGGTCGTCCCGCTCGACCTGGCGCTCGGGCTCGAGCCGCGTCTCCAGCACAGCCTGGGCGTCCGCGAGCGGGCCCTCTGGCTGGTCACCGAGATGAGCTATGCCAAGACGGCGGCGACGCTCGACGAGCTGCGTCGCCTGCCGGTCAGCCACGGCGAGCTCCACCAGTGGGTCGCGGCCGAGGGCGCCCGCATCGAGGCGGCGGTGGTGGCCGAGACCGAGGCGATCCTGGGCGACCAGCCGACCCGGGCGTCGAGCGGTGTGACCGCCGGCGACGTGTGGGTCCAGGCCGACGGGACGATGGTCCACGGTCGGACGGGCGCCCTGTTCGAGGCCAAGGTCGGGCTCGTGTTCCGGGGGACCCGCCGGACGGGGCGGACGCGGCGTGCGCTCATCGATCGGACGTACGTCGCCGAGACCGCCAACTGGACGACCTTCGCCGAACGTCTCGTGGCGACCTGCGCGCGCCTCGGGGTGTACGACGCCGAGCGCATCTTCTTCGTGTCCGACGGGGCGGCGGCCATCCGCTGGATCCGCGAGCGCAGCTTCCCGACGGCGATCGAGCTCCTCGACTGGTATCACCTGACCGAGCAGCTCAAGCGCGGCATCGGCCTGGCCTACCCCGACGTCCTCGAGCGGGCGCTGCGGGCGGCCGAGCCGGGCGACGTCGAGCGCCTCCTGGCCATCCTCGCGGGCCACGCCCGGCTGCTCGCCGGGGAGGATCTCGAGCAGGCCGCCCGAGCCCAGGCGACGATCGGCTACGTCAGCGGCAACCGGCGCGCCATCGCCAACTACGCGATCGTCCCGCTGGCCAGCTCGGGGCCGATGGAGAAGGGCGTCGACCTGATCATCTGCCGGCGCTTCAAGCTGCGCGGGATGAGCTGGTATCGGCGCGGCGTCAGCCACCCGCTGCGCCTGCGCATCCTCCGGCTCAATGGCACCTGGGCCCGTTACTGGGCCGAGCGCTTCGCCGCGGCCCTGCGACCCTGGCCGTCGACGGCCTGATGTCAGCACAGACGATTAGATGCTTCCCGACGGGCTCCCGGATGAGCGGGCCGCCCGTCGGATCAGTCCTCGGGAGACGCCTCCCGGTCGCCCTGGAGAAGCGGGTTGCGATCGGGGTCGATCTTCTCGTCCTCGACGCTCCCAGCTTCGGTCAGGAACGGGTTGAAGGCATCGTCGTCCGAGCCGGCGATCGTCGCCGCGCGGGCAAGACCCGCCGCGTCCTCGTCCACCGGCCCCGCGGTCCCGTCCTCGAGGAACGGGTTGTACTGCTCGCCACCATCCGCGAGTGCCTCACCGGCAAGAGCCTCGAGGGCCGTCCGGCGCTCGTGTTCCTTGCGCGCCGCCAGGTTGGCAGGCGCCCCGGAGCCGGCCGGGATCAGCTTGCCGATGATGACGTTCTCCTTGAGGCCGATCAGGTGGTCCTTGGCGCCGTTGATGGCAGCCTCGGTGAGCACCCGGGTCGTCTCCTGGAAGGACGCTGCGGCAAGGAAGCTGGAAGTGTTCAGGGAGGCCTTGGTCACCCCGAGGAGCACGGCCTGAGCCGTGGCCGGCTCCCCGCCCTCCGCGAGAACCCGGTTATTGACTTCCTCGAAGGCCAGACGATCGATGAGCTCGGTCGGCAACAGCTCGCTGTCGCCGGGCTGATCGATCCGGACTTTCCGGAGCATCTGCCGGACGATGATCTCGATGTGCTTGTCGTTGATCGTGACGCCCTGGCTCCGGTAGACCTTCTGGACTTCCTTGACCAGGTAGCGCTGGACGGCGTCCCGGCCCCGGGTGTCGAGGTACTCCTGTGGGTTGATGGGGCCGTCGGTGATCGCGTCGCCCGCCCGGACCTCCTCGTTGTCGCCGACGAGCAGCCGGGCATTGTGCGGAATGCTGTACTCGCGCTCGACGATGTCTTCTGCGCGGACGACGAGCCCGTCGTCCGTCCGGGCGAGGAAGCCGCCGACCGGGACGGTGATCTCGATCGGGGGCTCGCCCGCGACGCGAGCAACCACCTGGCCGGCCTCGACCAGGTCGCCCGGGGCCGCGAGGAGCTCGGCATCGGCCGGCAGTGCGATCCCGGAGTCGTAAGACTCGCGGCTCGTCACCTTGACCTTCGTGCCGGACTCGGCGCGGAGGACGGAGACAGATCCGTCGATGTGGCTGATCTCAGCCTTGCCCTTCGGGACACGCGCTTCGAACAGCTCCTCGACGCGCGGCAGACCGGCGGTGATATCCAGGCCGGCGACGCCGCCGGTATGGAACGTCCGCATCGTCAGCTGCGTGCCGGGCTCGCCGATCGACTGGGCGGCGATGATTCCCACGGCCTCACCCGTGCCCACCGGATCGCCGGTCGCAAGGTTGCGGCCGTAGCACCGACGGCACACGCCGTACCGGGCCTCGCAGGTGAGCGGCGAACGGACGAGGACCTCGTCGATCCCCGCAGCCTCGACGGCCGATGAGGTCTCCTCGGTGATCAGCTCGTTGCGGTCCACCAGGAGCGGCGGGGCCTTGGCCTTGCTCGCGGGATCAGGGAGCGGTGCGGCAGAAAGACGGCCGACGAGACGCTTCCGGAACTCCTCCCGGACAGTATGGCGCGTGCCGTCGTCCGTGGCCGGCCACGTGGCGCCGGTCATGTCCGCCGTGTCGGCAGCCGTGATCCAGCTACCCTCCTCTGTGCCGCAGTCCTCGTCGCGGGTAATGACGTCCTGGGCCACGTCGACCAGTCGTCGCGTCAGGTATCCCGAGTCCGCGGTCCGGAGGGCCGTGTCCGCGAGGCCCTTGCGAGCCCCGTGGGTGGAGATGAAGTACTCGAGGACGGTCATGCCCTCGCGGAAGTTGCTCCGCACCGGCACGTCGATGATCCGCCCTGACGGGTCGGCCATGAGACCACGCATCGCGCCAAGCTGGCCGATGTTGCCCTTGTTTCCTCGGGCGCCGGAGTCGGTCATCATCCGGAGCGAGTTGTCCTCCGGCAGCGACGCCATCATCGCGTCGGAAACGTCCTTCGTGGTCCGCTGCCAGAGCTCCACGACCTGCTCGTATCGCTCGTCCTCGGTAATCAGACCGCGCGAGAATTGCCTGTCGATGTCCAGGACGGCCGCGTCCGTGGCGGCCAGCCGGGTAGTCTTGTCCGACGGCGTGGCGATGTCCCAGAGGCCGATCGTCATGCCGCCGCGAGTGGCGAACTTGAAGCCGACGTCCTTGATCCCATCCACAAGGTGGGCGGTCTCCTCGGGCCCCAGGACGCGGTAGCACTCGTCGACGATCCGCTTCAGTTCGCTCCGCTTCATCGCCTGGTTCTTGAAGCGCAGGCGATCCGGGACGATGCCGTTGAAGATGATCCGGCCCACCGTGGTCCGCAGACTCGCCGGGCGAAGCTCGCCCGCGGCCTCATCCCACACTCGGGCGACCACGTCGATCGGCTCATGCAGACCGAGCCGGCCGGTGATGCCCGAGTCCGATGCGGCGCTCGCGTCGGACCGGCGTTCCGTGGCGCGCGCGAGGCCTTGCGTCGACAGCTCGTACGCGTACAGCGCCTCATCCTCGTCGGAGAAGCTCCGCACGAAGCCCGGGTTGGCGTCGCGTTCCATCGTGAGGTAGTAGCAGCCGAGGACCATGTCCTGGGTCGGCGCCACGACCGGCGTGCCATCTGCGGGCGACAGCAGGTTGGCTGTCGACAGCATCATCGTCCGGGCCTCTTCCTGGGCGGCCGTCGAGAGCGGCACGTGGACCGCCATCTGGTCACCATCGAAGTCGGCGTTGAACGCCTGGCAGACGAGCGGGTGAATCTGGATCGCAGATCCCTCAACGAGGATGGGCATGAACGCCTGGATGCCCAGGCGGTGAAGCGTTGGCGCCCGGTTCAGAAGGACCGGGTGGTCCTTGATGACTTCTTCGAGGACATCCCAGACCTCGGGGCGGACGCGCTCGACGATCCGCTTGGCGCTCTTGATGTTGTGGGCAAAGCCCTTTTCGACCAGTTGGCGCATGACGAACGGCTTGAACAGCTCGAGCGCCATCTTCTTGGGCAGGCCGCACTGGTGGAGCTTCAGCTCCGGCCCGACGACGATGACCGAGCGGCCGGAGTAGTCCACGCGCTTGCCAAGGAGGTTCTGGCGGAACCGGCCCTGCTTGCCCTTGAGCATGTCGCTCAGGGACTTCAGGCGATGGTTGCCGGTCCCCGCGATCGCCCGGCCGCGACGGCCGTTGTCGATGAGCGCGTCGCACGCCTCCTGGAGCATCCGCTTCTCGTTGCGGATGATGATCTCCGGCGCGCCGAGCTCCAGGAGCCGCTTGAGGCGGTTGTTCCGGTTGATCACTCGGCGGTAGAGATCGTTGAGGTCGGAGGTCGCGAAGCGGCCACCATCCAGCTGGACCATCGGCCGCAGATCCGGCGGAATGACCGGGATGACCGACAGGATCATCCACTCCGGGCGCGTCCCGGAGCGACGGAACGCCTCGATGAGACGCAGCCGCTTGATCGCCTTCTTGCGACGCTGGCCGGAGCTGGTCCGGACCTCCACATGGAGCGTCCGGGCGAGCCCTTCGAGATCCATCCGGCTGATGATCTCGCGGACCGCCTCGGCACCCATGCCGGCGCCGAAGAGGCGGCCCCGACCGGCCTGATTGAACCGCTCATCAAGCTGCCGGTACTCGGTCTCGCCGAGGGTCATGAGCGGCTTGATGCCTTCGAGGTCATCGCGGACGCGGCGCAGCTCCTCCTTGGTTCCCTGGGCCTCCCCGGCGGCCTTCTCGCGTTCAGCGCGCACGGTATCGTCCATGGCGGCTCGCAGGTCGGCGACCTTCTGCTCCACGGCCAGCGCCTCGTCGCGCTCGCGCCCCTGCAGCTCGTCGTTGACGCGCTCCGTCTCCGCCGAGACGACGCTCCGGAGTCGGGCGACCGCCTCCTTGCCGCCCTTCTCGCCGGCGGCAACGATCACCTCGCCCGTAGGGGCGAAGACGATGGTCGCCTCGGTTGCGGCGGTCTTGAGCGCGGCAAGCTCCGCTTGAGCGGCCTTCGCCGCACCGACGATCTCTTCGGTCCGGGCCGTCCGCTGGGCCTCCAGGTCCGCCTTGGTCGCGGCCAACTGGGCGTTCAGCTCGTCCTTCTGGCGGTTGATCGTCGCGCGCAGCTCGTCCTCGAGCTCGGAGATGACCTGGCCGGCCTTGCCGCCCCGGCCCGCGGCCTCCTCCTCCAGCTGCGCCAGCAGCCGGCGACGGACGTCCTCGTCGACGCTCGTGACGATGAACAGGGCGAAGTAGAGGATGCGCTCCAGATTGCGCGGGCTGATGTCAAGCAGGATGCCCAGGCGCGACGGCGTGCCCTTGAAGTACCAGATATGGCTGACGGGGCTGGCCAGCTGGATGTGGCCCATGCGCTCCCGGCGGACCTTCGAGCGGGTGACCTCGACGCCGCACTTGTCGCAGATGATGCCCTTGTAGCGGATCCGCTTGTACTTCCCGCAGTAGCACTCCCAGTCCTTCGTGGGACCGAAGATTCGCTCGTCGAAGAGACCATCCTTTTCCGGCTTGAGCGTCCGGTAGTTGATGGTCTCCGGCTTCGTCACCTCGCCCTTGGACCATTCCCGAATCTGGTCGGGGCTGGCAATCGAGATGCGAATCGCGCTGAAGTTGTTGACCTCGAGCATCGTTCTCCTCCGCGCCGCAGCCTGGCTCAGCGGCGCGATCCGGACCGGGTGCGAGCGTCAGCGGGCCGGCCGGGTCCCGTTGACGCGTGGTTTGGGTGTTTCGTCAGTCCTCGAAACCGGCGAGATTGATCCCGCCGAGATCGGGCAGCAGATAACCGGAGGCGTCGTCCTCGGCCAGCGGGATCTCCTCGTCGTTGGGATCGAGGATCTCCGCGTTGAGCCCCAGGCTCCGCAACTCCTTGATGAGTACCTTGAACGACTCGGGAACGCGGGGCGGCTGGATCTCCTCACCCTTGACGATCGCCTCGTACGTCTGGACACGGCCCAGCACATCATCCGATTTGACCGTCAGAAGCTCCTGGAGGATGTTCGCGGCGCCGTACGCCTCGAGCGCCCAGACCTCCATCTCGCCGAAGCGCTGGCCACCGAACTGGGCCTTGCCACCGAGCGGCTGCTGGGTGATCAGGCTGTACGGACCGGTGGACCGGGCGTGGATCTTGTCCTCGACGAGGTGGTGAAGCTTGAGCATGTAGATGTACCCGACCGTGATCGGCTGGTCGAACAATGTGCCGGTCCGACCGTCGCGGAGCTCGATCTTGCCGTCCTCGGGCAGCGCCGTCTCGACGCCATAGACCTGGTGGCGCGCCTCACGAAGCTCGGTCCGGATCTGCTCCTCGGTCGCGCCGTCGAAGACCGCGGTGGCCGCCGTCTCGCCCTTTGCGTGGAGCGCCCACCCGAGGTGGGTCTCGAGGATCTGGCCGATATTCATCCGGCTCGGCACGCCGAGCGGGTTGAGGATGATGTCCACCGGGGTGCCATCCGGCAGGAACGGCAGGTCCTCGGACGGCAGGACCTTCGCAATCACGCCCTTGTTGCCATGGCGGCCGGCCATCTTGTCGCCGACGGAGATCTTCCGCTTCTGCGCGACCGCGACGCGAACGAGCCGATTGACGCCGGGCTGGAGATCGTCGTTGTTGTCCCGGCTGAACTCCCGGATCTCAACGACCTTGCCCCGCTCGCCGTGCGGCAGGCGGAGGGAGCTGTCCTTCACCTCGCGGGCCTTCTCGCCGAAGATCGCCCGAAGCAGGCGCTCCTCCGCGGTGAGCTCCGTCTCACCCTTTGGCGTGATCTTGCCGACGAGGATGTCGCCGGGGCGGACCTCCGCGCCGATGTAGATGACGCCTTCTTCGTCGAGGTCCTTGAGGGATTCCTCGCCGACGTTCGGGATGTCACGCGTGATCTCCTCCGGGCCCAGCTTGGTGTCCCGGGATTCGATCTCGTGCTTCTCGATGTGGATGCTCGTGAACAAGTCGTCGCGGACGAGGCGGTCGCTGATCACGATCGCGTCCTCGTAGTTGCCGCCCTCCCAGCTCATGAACGCCACGAGGATGTTCCGTCCGAGCGCGAGCTCGCCGTTCTGGGTGGATGAGCTGTCGGCGATGGCCTGGGCGGCGTCAACCCGCTGGCCGACATCGACGATGGGACGCTGATTGATGCAGGTGCCCTGGTTGCTGCGGACGAACTTCAGGAGCCGGTACTCGTCCAGCTCACCCGAGTCGGCTTCGACCCGGATCCGCTCCGCGGTCACGCTGGTGACCACACCGGCCCGTGATGCAACGACCACCTGGCCGGAGTCGCGCGCGGCGCGCTCCTCCATGCCCGTCCCGACGATCGGCGCCTCAGGCTCGAGGAGCGGCACCGCCTGGCGCTGCATGTTCGAGCCCATCAGGGCGCGGTTGGCATCGTCGTGCTCAAGGAACGGGATGAGTGCCGTTGCCACGGAGACGACCTGCTTGGGGCTGACATCCATGTACTCGATCTGGTCCGGCCGAGCCTCGGGGAACTGATCCCGATAGCGCGACGCGACGCGGTCGTCGAGGAAGTGGCCGTCCCCGTCCAGCGTTGAGTTCGCCTGGGCCACATGGTGGAGCTCCTCCTCGTCGGCGGGGAGGTACTCGATCTGGTCCGTGACGATGGGGCGGATCGGGAAGGCGTTCGCCTTCTGGCGCTTGAGCTCCGTCGCCGCCGCCGACGTGAACGCTTCGCCGCGATGCAGGACGACAGTCCCGCCCTTGCCGGCGAGGTCGCCGCCCGCCTCGTAGGTCAGGAGATCCGGGTCATCCCACGCGACCGTCCGCTTGACGCGGCGGTACGGTGTCTCGATGAACCCGTAGCTGTTGATCCGGCCATACGTGGCGAGCGAGCCGATCAGGCCGATGTTCGGTCCCTCGGGCGTCTCGATCGGGCAGATCCGGCCGTAGTGGCTGTGATGGACGTCGCGGACGTCGAAGCCGGCGCGCTCGCGCGACAGGCCGCCCGGCCCGAGGGCCGACAGGCGCCGCTTGGAGGTGAGCTCGGCCAGAGGGTTCGTCTGATCCATGAACTGGGAGAGCTGGCTGCCGCCGAAGAACTCCTTCATCGCCGCCACGACCGGGCGGATATTGATGAGGGCGTTCGGGGTCGCCTTGTCGATCTCCTGGATTGTCATCCGCTCGCGGACCACGCGCTCCATCCGGAGGAGTCCGATCCGGAACGCATTCTGAATCAGCTCTCCGTTTGCCCGAATTCGCCGATTGCCGAGATGGTCAATGTCGTCCTTCGGGTGGAGGCCGCGGTTGCACTCAATCAGATGGCCGACGATCGCCGCAATGTCCTCGCGGGTGATCGTCCGCTGCTCGCGCGGAACCTCGATGCCCATGCGTTCGCCGGCGGCCTGGAGCTTCTTCCCGAACTTGTACCGGCCGACCCGACCGAGGTCGTAGCGTCGGAAGTTGAAGAACAGGCCCTCGACGAGCTGGCGGGCGTTGTCCCCGGTCGGCGGATCGCCCGGCCGGAGCTTCTTGTAGACCTCGATGAGCGCCTCGGATGGCGTCCGGGTCACATCCTTGTCCAGGGTGTTCGCGATGAACTGGTGCTCGGGATCGATGTCGACCGTGCTGAACAGCGCGGCGATCTCCTCGTTGGTCTCGTACCCGACCGCCCGGAGCAGCGTGGTCGCCGCGATCTTCCGCTTGCGGTCCACCTTGACCCAGAGCTGGTCCTTGTTGTTCGTCTCGAACTCGAGCCATGCGCCTCGGTTCGGGATGACCTTGGCGCTGAAGAGCATCCGGCCTGACGCCGGATCCTCCACCTCGTTGTAATAGACGCCGGGCGAGCGGACGAGCTGGCTCACGACGACGCGCTCGGCGCCGTTGATCACGAACGTGCCGAGGTCCGTCATCCACGGGTAGTCACCCATGTAGACGCGCTGGCGCTGGATCTCGCCGGTCTCCTTGATCAGGAGCTCGACGTTGACATAGAGCGGCCGGCTGTAGGTGAGGTCCTTCGTCCGGCACTCCTGCTCGGAGTACTTGGGGTCCCCGAACTCGTAGTCCAGGTACTGGAGCTCCATGACCTTGGCCGTGAAGTCCTTGATCGGGCTGATCTCGTCGAAGAGCTCCCGCAGGCCATTCTGAATGAACCACTGGAACGACTCCAGTTGGAGCTCGATGAGGTTGGGGACGGGCAAGACCTCGGGAATCCGGGCATAGCGCTTTCGCGCCGCCGACGAATTCGAGAGGGTCGACGACTCAGCGGAGGACAGCATGAACGACGGCTCCTTGACGGAGGGCGTGGGGGGATGGAAAGGCGGGGCTCACAGAACGGCTAAGGATATCGCGAATCGTCGATTTGTCAACGAGCCCGGGGGCGTCGAAGACCGTCACGCAACCGCAGCGGCGACGCGACGGCCCAAGGCCAAGGCGGAGTCGAGGATGCGAGCGAGCGCACTCGAACGTGCGCGAGCGAGCACCCGGAGACGACAACGCCGGCCTTGGACCCGACGCGGCGACGCTACTTGATCTCGACCTTGGCGCCCTGCTCTTCGAGGGCCGCCTTGATCTTCTCGGCCTCGTCGCGGGTGACGCTCTCCTTGACCGGCTTGGGGAACGCGTCGACGAGGTCCTTGGCTTCCTTGAGGCCAAGGCCGGTGAGCTCACGAACGACCTTGATGACCGGGATCTTGTTGGGTCCGATCTCCATGAGGGTGGCCGTGAACTCGGTCTGCTCCTCGACCACGGGGGCGGCCTCGGCGGCCCCGGCCGCCGGCGCGGCGGCCATGGCGACGGGGGCCGCCGCGGTGACACCGAAGCGGTCCTCGAACTTCTTCTTGAAATCGGAGAGCTCGAGGACGGTCATCGACTCGAACGCCTCGAGGAGCTGGTCAGCGGTGAGATTAGCCATTGGTGATCGTTTCTCCTGATGAAATGCAGAGTGTCGGATGTCCGGGAGATGACGTCAGGCCGCAGCTGCGCGCCGCTCGGCCAGTGCCGCGACGAGCCCTGCGACGTCGCGCAATGGCGCATCGAACAGGCCGGCCGTCGTGGCGAGAGGTGCGGCGATGGCACCGGCAACCTGGCTGAGGAGCACGTCCCGCGGGGGAAGCGTTGCCAGCCTGGTTACGCCGTCGGCATCGATGGCTCGATCCCCGAGCAGGCCCCCGGTAATCCGGACCTGCTTGAACGGGCGCACGGCGTCGATGACCGCCTTCGCAGTCGCCGATTCACCGGTCCCGAAGGCGATTGCCGTGGGGCCGGTGAGGAGTGCGTCGAGCGCCGATCCACGCGTATCGGATGCGGCGATCTTCATGAGCCGGTTCTTGACGACCTTGTACGTCACGGCCTGCTTGTGCAGGCTTCGTCGGATCTCGGCGATCTCCTTGACCGTGAGACCCCGGTACTCCGAGACGATGAGCGTTGAGCTCCGACCGAGCTGCTCGCGCAGCTCGTCGATGACCCGTCGCTTGGCCTCGGTCGGCATGGTGCCCTCCGTTGCTTCTGCGCGCAGCCGGCGCGCGGCGGTGGGCGCGCGGCGTTCCCGCCGTGAGCCCCTGCGACGGTCGCCCTTCGGGGCGATGGCCTTGACCGCAGGGGCCGCGCCCGCCCGCGAGGGCGGAGGCGTCCGTGTCCCTGCCTCGGCGTGGTCGTCGTCGTCCCCGGGCGAGGCCCGGTCCGGTCCGGCGGCTTAAGTCCCGATCGTCAACCGCTTCGCGGCGGCGGCCGTTGGACCCACGCTGTCTTCAGCGATCCGTCATGTCCTGGTTCAGGCGACGCGCCTCTCGGCCGTCACCGCGTCTGGTTGGCGGGAGATCGCCCACCGGCGAGGCAGTCAGCCCGCGGCTGCCGCCAGGACTCCCGGGATATCCACCCTGATGCCGGGGCCCATCGTCGAGGCGATCGTCAGGGTGCGGAGGTAGGTGCCCTTCGCGCCTGACGGCTTCGCCCGGTTGATCGCGTCGACAAGGCTGGCAAGGTTGGCGACGAGCTGGTCCGCCTCGAAGCTGACCTTGCCGACCGCCACGTGCACGATGCCCGCCTTGTCCACCTTGAATTCCACGCGTCCTCCCTTGACCTCGCGGACCGCCCGGTCGAGATCGAAGGTGATGGTGCCGGCTTTCGGGTTTGGCATGAGGCCGCGGCGGCCGAGGATCTTGCCAAGGCGGCCGACCTGGCCCATGAGATCCGGCGTCGCAAGGGCGACGTCAAACTCGAGCCAGCCGGCCTCGATCTTCTTGACGAGATCCTCCGAGCCCACCTCGTCCGCGCCGGCGTGGAGTGCTTCCTGCGCCTTCTCCCCCTGGGCGAAGACGGCAACCCGGACAACTTTGCCGGTGCCGTGGGGCAGGACAACCGTGCCGCGGACCATCTGGTCGGCGTGGCGCGGGTCGATGCCGAGGCGGAGGTGCGCCTCCACGGATGCGTCGAACTGGACCGTCGAGGTGTCCTTGGCGAGCTGTGCGGCTTCGGCCGGCGCGTAGCTCCGATCGCGGTCGACGAGCTTCGCGGCCTCGATGTACTTCTTGCCGTGCTGTCCCATGTCAGGTCTCCTGTGCCGATCGGGGCTGCCGATCTCCCCCGTCACGTGGGGTCCTCGCCGGTCGCGGGTGCGACCGCGCTACTGACCGTTTCGTCGGCTAGCCGACGACCTCGATACCCATGCTCCGGGCCGTACCCTCGATCATCCGGGCGGCGGCCTCGACGTCGTTGGCGGAGAGGTCCGCCATCTTCAGCGTGGCGATCTCGCGGAGCTGGTCGCGGGTGACCTTGCCGACGACATCTCGCTTCGTCGTCGCGGCGCCCTTGTCCACCCCGGCGGCCTTCCGGAGGAGGTCGGCGGCGGGCGGGGTCTTGAGGATGAACGTGAACGAGCGATCCTCGAAGACCGTGATCTGCGCCGGGATGACCTGGCCAAGCTTGTCGGCGGTCTTCTCGTTGTATGACTTGGTGAACTCGACGATGTTGATGCCGTGCGGGCCCAGCGCCGTGCCGACCGGCGGCGCTGGCGTCGCCTTGCCGGCGGGCAACTGGAGCGTGAGGACGATTCGAACCTTCTTGGCCACGGGGGCGGGATCCCTTCTGCTTGCCTAGAGCTTCTCGACCTGGAGGAAGTCGAGCTCGACCGGCGTCTCGCGGCCGAAGATGCTGACGAGGACCTTGACCTTGTTGCGCTCGGGGTTGACCTCGTCGACCGTTCCAATGAATTCCGAGAACGGCCCGTCGGTGACACGGACACTCTGGCCCTTGGTGAACGCGACGCGGAACTTCGGCGTCTCGACACCCATGTGCCGGAGGATCTGCTTGACCTCGTTTTCATCCAGCGGGATCGGCTCGCTCCGAACACCCGGGATGTTGGAACCGCCGACGAAGCTCGTGACGCCCGGCGTATTGCGGACGACGAACCAGCTGTCGGGGTCGAGGATCATCTCGACGAGGACGTAGCCCGGATAGACCTTCTTCTGGACGGTGTGGCGCTGGCCCTGGCGGATCTCGATCTCGTCTTCCATCGGAACGAGGACCTGGAAGATCCGGTCCTCCATACCCATGGATTCGATCCGGTGCTCGAGATTGGCCTTCACCTTGTTCTCGTAGCCCGAATACGTGTGGATCACGTACCAGCGCTTCTCGGGCACGCGGGCCTCGGTCTCGGTCATGGCTGTGCTCACGCGAAGGCCCTCGTCAGGAATCCCATGACGCCCTGGAAGAGGTAGTCGAAGGCGAACACGTAGAGGCCGACCGCGAGGCTCACCGCGAAGACGAGCACGGTCAGATTACGGGTCTGCTCGACCGTGGGCCAGGAGACCTTCTTCAGCTCGGAAACCGCCTCGGAAATGAAGCGGCGAATACGGGTCACGGGTTGGTACGTTGCCTTTCAGGTGTGGCAGGGGCGATAGGACTCGAACCTACAACCGCCGGTTTTGGAGACCGGTGCTCTGCCAATTGAGCTACACCCCTGCGGAGCGCGAACGCTACTTGGCCTCCCGGTGAAGGGTGTGCTTCCGGCAGCGCGGGCAGTACTTGTTGAGCTCGATCCGGTTGGGATCGTTCTTCTTGTTCTTGCGTGTCGTGTAGGTCCGCTCCTTGCAATCCGTACAGGCGAGCTGGAGCGTGGGACGTGCTTCGACTCTTGCCATCCGGCTACTCGGTGATGCTCGTGATCGCGCCGGCACCGACGGTCCGGCCACCCTCACGGATGGCGAACCGCTGACCGGTCTCGAGCGCGATCGGGGTAATGAGCTCGACGCTCATCTCGACGTTGTCGCCGGGCATGACCATCTCGGCGCCGTCGGGCAGGCCGATCGAGCCGGTGACGTCCGTGGTCCGGAGGTAGAACTGGGGACGGTAGCCGTTGTAGAACGGGGTGTGCCGGCCACCCTCCTCCTTGGTCAGGACGTAGACCTGGGCCTGGAACTTCGTGTGGGGCTTGACCGAGCCGGCCTTGGCCAGGACCTGGCCACGCTCGATCTCCTCGCGCTCGATGCCCCGGAGCAGGCAGCCGACGTTGTCGCCGGCCCGGCCCTCGTCGAGGAGCTTCTTGAACATCTCGACGCCGGTGACGACGATCTTGCGGGTCGCCTTGACGCCGATCAGCTCGACCTCGTCGCCGACCTTGACGATGCCGCGCTCGATCCTGCCCGTGGCGACGGTGCCCCGGCCCTTGATCCCGAAGACATCCTCGACCGGCATGAGGAACGGCTTGTCGATCTCCCGGACGGGGTTCGGGATGTACGAGTCGACCGCATCCATGAGCTCCTGGATGCAGGCGTAGGCGGGATCGGACGCGTCGCCGGTGGCCTCGAGCGCCTTGAGCGCGGAGCCGCGGATGAACGGGACGTCGTCACCGGGGAAGTTGTTCTTCGTGAGGAGCTCGCGGACCTCGAGCTCGACGAGGTCGAGGAGCTCGGGGTCGTCCACCGCGTCGACCTTGTTGAGGAAGACGACCATGAACGGCACCTCGACCTGGCGGGCGAGCAGGATGTGCTCGCGGGTCTGGGGCATCGGCCCGTCGGTCGCGGCGACCACGAGGATCGCCCCGTCCATCTGGGCGGCGCCGGTGATCATGTTCTTGATGTAGTCGGCGTGACCCGGGCAGTCGACGTGGGCGTAGTGGCGGGCATCGGTCTGGTACTCGACGTGGGCGATCGCGATGGTGATCCCGCGCTCACGCTCCTCGGGGGCGTTGTCGATCGTGTCGAACGCGCGGTACTCGGACCCTCCCTTGAGCGCCAGGTACTTCGTGATCGCCGCGGTCAGCGTCGTCTTCCCATGGTCGATATGGCCGATCGTGCCGACATTCACGTGCGGCTTGGTGCGCTCGAACTTCTTCTTGGCCA
>Ga0209514_10004744_pt1 | contig 18038 bp, 13 predicted proteins | sample Subgrocontami58m_FD_187452 | JGI IMG/M metagenome (GOLD analysis project Ga0209514, IMG submission 187452) | Subsurface groundwater microbial communities from S. Glens Falls, New York, USA - GMW37 contaminated, 5.8 m (SPAdes) (version 3) | ecosystem: Environmental > Aquatic > Deep subsurface >...
GTGCCGGGAGGTAGGCGGTCAATCTTGTTGAGGGCAAGGACCATCGGTTTGGCGGCGAGCCCCAGAGAAGCGAGCGTCTCTTCTACCGTCCGGCTCTGCTGGATGGCGCTGGGGTGCGTGATATCGACCACGTGGAGCAGCAGGTCAGCGGCCTCCAGCTCCTCCAGGGTCGCGCGAAAGGCGGCGACCACGGTGGTGGGCAGCTTGTGGATGAAGCCCACGGTGTCGGTTAGGAGGACCTGCTGGCCGTTGGGGAGCTTGAGCCGCCGGGTGGTGGGGTCCAGGGTAGCGAAGAGCTTTTCGCTGGCGTAGACCTCGGCGCCCGTCAAGGCGTTGAGGAGGGTGCTCTTACCTGCGCTGGTGTAGCCCACAATCGCCACCACCGGGATGCCGTAACGAGCGCGATGCAGGCGGGAGCGGGCGCGGTGCCCTCGGACCGCCTCCAACTGCTCCTTTAGGCGCTGGATATGCTGGCGCACCAGGCGGCGGTCCGTCTCCAGCTGAGACTCGCCAGGGCCGCGGGTGCCGATGCCGCCGCCCAAGCGCTCCAGGTGCGCCCACTGCCCCGCCAGACGGGGCAGCAGGTACTCCGCCTGGGCCAGCTCGACCTGCAGGAGCCCCTCCTTGGTGCGGGCGCGCTGGGCGAAGATGTCCAGGATGAGGGCGGTGCGGTCGATGACCTTCACCTGCCAGGCATCCTCGAGGTGGCGTTGCTGCAGGATGGAGAGCTCGTCATCGAGGATGACCAGATCGAAGGCACCCTGGGCCCGCATGGCGGCGATCTCCGCCACCTTGCCACTGCCCAGATAGGAATGGCGAGAGGGTACGCGCAGCCGCTGCACCACCGCGCCCACCACTTCGGCGCCGGCGGCGCCGGCGAGGGAGGCCAGCTCCTCCAGGGAGTCCTCGACGCTGAAGACGCCGTCGCCCAGCCCAGGGCGGGGTCGAGCGCGGGCTGAGGAGTCCACGGCCACCAGGAGCGCCCGCTCCTTGAGCTTCAGCAGACCTGGTCTTTTGTTCGGCGTTGCGCCCCTCGATCCAGAGTGGTTCTCAAGCTCGATTATAGCGTGTCAGGGGCTCTCCTTGCCCCAATGTCATTCTTGCTGAGGAGCAGCGACGAAGAATCTGGGGGCGGAGGCTGCCCAACACCCGAGATCCTTCGCTCCGCTCAGGATGACAGCGAGACAAGCTCGTTTGAGGCGAAACTCACTTGTAGGGAGAGGGGCAAGCTGCGGTGGGGGCGACCCCGACGCGATGGGCTTTTAGCGCTTGAGCCCCTGCTTGCCGATCCAAGCCTGCAGCCGGCGCAGGGCTTCGTCCACCTGGTCGTCGGGTGTGGTGATGGAGAGGCGGATATAGCCCTCGCCGGCAGGGCCGTAGCCGCGGCCGGGCGTCACCACCACGTTGGCCTCCTCCAGCAGGCGGGCGGCGAAGTCGCCCGACTTGTAGCCGTCGGGCAGCCTGGCCCAGATGTAGAGGCTGGCTTTGGGGGGGCGCACCCGCAGCCCCATCTCCTGGAGCACGGCGCAGAGCCGGTCGCGTCGGCGCTGGTACACCTTGTTGTGCTCCGCGATGCAGTCCTGGGAGCCATCCAGGGCCGCGATAGCCATCTCCTGGATCGCCTGGGGGATGCCGGAGTCCAGGTTGGACTTGACCCGCATGAGGGCGTTGATCAGGCGGGCGTTGCCCACGGCCATGCCGATACGCCAGCCCGTCATGTTGTAGGTCTTGGAGAGGGAGTGGAACTCCAGGCCCACATCCTTGGCGCCGGCGGCTTGCAGGAAGCTGACGGGCCGGTAGCCGTCGAAGGCGACCTCGCTGTAGGGGCCGTCGTGGAGGACGGCCAGGTCGTGGCGCCGGGCGAACTCCACAGCCCGCTGGAAGAATCCCAAATCGGCCACCGCCGCCGTGGGGTTGTTGGGGTAGTTGAGCCAAAGCAGCTTGGCGCGGCGCAGCACGCTCTCGGGGACGTGGTCCAGGTCGGGCAGGAAGCCGTTCTCGTCCGTCAGCGGCAGGGGGTAAGCCTCGCCTCCGGCGAACATGGTGCCGATAGCATAGACGGGGTAGGCGGGGTCGGGGACCAGGGCGACGTCGCCGGGGTCGATAAAACAGAGGGCGATATGGCCGATGCCCTCCTTGGAGCCGATGAGCGGCAGGACCTCGGTGTCGGGGTCGAGGACGACGCCGAAGCGCTGCTGGTACCAGCGGGCGATGGCCCGGCGCAGCTCGGGCAGGCCGTCCGTCTCCGGGTAGCGGTGGTTGGCGGGGACGTCGGCGGCCCGATGGAGCCGGTCCAGGATGTGGCGCGGAGTCGGCAGGTCGGGATCGCCGATGGCGAGGCTGATGACGTCCTCGCCGCGGGCCCGCTTGGCGGCGATCTTGCGGCTGATCTCCACAAAGAGATAGGGCGGCAGCTGCTCGATCCGTTTGGAGGTGCGCATGGCGCTCCTATCCCGGGTTCCGTGGGAGCGGGCCACCTCGAGCTACGCTCACGCCCTAGCCCGCCCTCAGCCCTGGCGGCGCGAGCCCCAGGGCGCGCCAGCCCTAGGCGGGGGTAACCTTGACCTCGCCCTTCTTGATCAGGACCTGGGCCTCCGGGCAGAGCTTCAGCGCCGCCTCGTCCACCGCCACTTTCTCGTTGGGGGCGATGTAGGTGCACTCGCCTTCGGCGGAGCGGACCAGGAGCACACGGGAGGACTTGTTATCGACCGCGACCTTGGACATGGGCTCACCACCTGTGCATCAACGTGCCCCCGCCAGCGCCAATGTCAGGCAGCGGACGCGGGGGCCAAGCGCTAGGGTAAAGGTGCGCCGCCCTTTTGTCAACGGGAAGGGCCAGGCCCGCCCGATACCGGCGGGACGGGCACGTCCGGGCGCCCCGCCGCGGGCGGGACTGGCTTGCGCGAGAAGAAGACCAGGATGGCGGCCAGCAGAGCGCCCCCACCGAAGAGGGCATAAGCGACCTGGTAGCTGCCGGACAGGTCGAAGATGCCGCCGGCCACGAAAGGCCCCAGGGCCCCCACCATGCCCTGGAAGGACTGGGCGGCGCCGCGCACGGTGCCCACGGAGAGGCGCCCGAAGTAATCGGGCCAGAGCTGCATCGTAAGCGGCGTCAGGCCGCCTAAACCAGAGCCCAGGGCTGCTGAGGAGACGTACATGGCGACGGGGGCCTGAGAGAAGGCGACGGCGAAGAAGGACAGCCCGGCGAAGCCAGCCGCCAGCACCGCGGCCCGGCGCGAGCCGATCTTCAGCGCTAGGGGCGCCCAGATGAACCGCCCGCCGACGGTGCCGAAGGCGAAGAAGCTCAGGGCGGCGGCGGCCTGCCCCCGGCTGCCGCCAGCAGTGATGAAATGAGACTGGCCGTTGGTCAAAAAGCCCAGGATGCCCATGCCGGTCAGACTGAAGGCCACCAGCATTAGCCAGAAGGCGGGAGTGCCCATCGCCTGCCGGGCGGTCCAGCGGGGCTCCTTGGCGAGGGAGGCCGCCAGGGCCGCCTGCCGCGCCTGGGCGTCGGCGCCAGGGGCGAACCTGTCGCCGTCGGGCAGCAGCCCCACGTCCTCGGGGCGGCGACGCAGGATCAGCAAGGCCGGCAGGCCCAGGACGATGGCCATGACTCCGGCCAGGCCCAGCCAGGCGGCCCGCCAATCGAAAGCGCCGATGAGGAACTGCGTCAAGGGCAGCACAGCAAGACCACCAAGGGGCACGCCGAAGGAGGCGATGGCGGTGGCCTGGGGCCGCTTGCGGACGAACCAGTTGGCCACGGCGGTGGTGGCGGAGAGGCCCACGCCCGGCATCAGCAGCCCCAGCAGGACCCCGTACAGAAGGTAGAGCTGCCAGAGGTGGGTAACCTGGGAGACCCCCAGCAGGACAGCGCCTCCCAGGGCAGCGCACACAGGGGTCACGAAACGGCCCCCGGGCCGGTCCAACAGGCGGCCGAACCAGGGGCCGCTGAGAGCGCCCATGATCCCCGCCAGGGTTATGGCGCCCGAGATCTGGCTGCGGCTCCAGCCCAGCTCGGCGTTCATGGGTGACATGAGGGCGCCGAAGGAGTAGTTGAGGCCGCCGCCTCCGCCCATGCTGGCCAGCATGGCTACGGCCACAATGAGCCAGCCGTAAAAGAAGGGCCAGCGACTCAGATCGCGCACCCGGGGCTCCCAGGCCTTATGGGGCTGCGGTCACCCGCAGCCGCTCCAGCAGCCAGGCCTCCGCGGCGGCCTCCCCACCCCGGCGCAGCAAGGCCAAGAGCTCGCCGTCTAGGGCCGCCTGCCAGGCCTCCGGTGAGGCTGTCGTCCCTGCCTCTCGCAGACGTCCTCGCACCCGCCGCAGCACCTCGGCCAGCGCCCCGTACTCCGGCGGCACGGCGGCCTCCAGGAGCTCTCGCAGGTGGCGCGCCAGGGCCGGGCTGGCGCCGCTCGTGGAGATGGCAATCTGCACCTCTCCGCGGCGGACGACGGCGGGGGCGATGAAGGAGCAGCGAGGGGGGTCGTCCACCACGTTTACCAGGACACCCAGCTCCTGGGCCTCCTGGTAAACCTGGGCGTTGGCGGAGCGGTCATCGGTGCCGGCGATGGCAAGATAGGCGCCCCGCAGGTCGCCCGGGCGATAGGCCCTGGCAAGCAGCTCGATCTTGCCCTGCCCAGCCCAGCGCTGGACGCCCTCGGTGACCTGGGGGGCCACCACCCGCACGCGGGCCCCGCACTCCAGCAGCGCCGCCACCTTGCGCTCGGCCACCTCTCCCCCACCGATCACCACGCATGACCGGCCTTTGAGGTCCAGGAATACGGGGTAATACCCAGCCATAATCAAGGGAGATGCTAGGGCCGCCGCACCCGGAAGTCAAGCCGGGAGACGCCGTACGCTGGTCCCGAGCCCAGGTAGGGGCGCCGGCCTTTCAGAACAGCGCCGCGACCTTCTGCTCCAACTGCTCTCGGGTCACGAAGGGGCCGACGTGGATCTGACGGATGACGCCCTGGCGGTCCAGGAAGAAGCTCGCGGGCAGGCCCAGGATGTTGTAGCGCTTGGCCACGGCCTGATTGCCATCGAGAACAAAGGGCCAGGAGAAGCCGCCCTGCTGGACGAACTCCGCCGCGTCCTCCCTGGGCTCCCCGAAGTCCACCCCCACTACCTGGAACCCGCGCGACCGATACTGGTCGTAGACCTGCTGGATCAGGGGCATCTCCACCTTGCAGGGGCCGCACCAGCTAGCCCAGAAGTTCACCAGCACCACCTGTCCTCGCAGCTCCCGCAGGGCCAGCCTACTGCCATCCAACTGCTCCAGGCTGAAGTCGGGTGCCAGTTGCCCGACTCTGGGAGGGCCGCCCGGGGTGCCCGCGCCGCCGCACGCGGCCGTGACCAGGGCCATCGCAGCGATGACCAGCGCAATCCGCCTGCTAGCTATCCAACCGACTGCCATGGCCTCCCCTGACATTGTTGCTTCACGATGCCTACATTCTAGCGCTTAGGGCTAATGGGCTACGCCTAGGGCTGGCGCTTAGGGCTCCGGCTCCATGACGTCGCTTGCTGGAACCTCCTCGCTGGCCGGGGCGCGAGCGCCGGCGGGAACCGGGAAAAAGACCATCGCCTCGTGGCGGGAGACATCGACTTCGAGCTTGCGGAACAGGAAGTAGTTGAGGCCGCGCCCCCAGGCGTGCCGGTCCACCAGCAGGCGGGCGAACTTACCCGGCGTGAGGCCCTTGTAGCCCTCGGCCGGCCACCAGATGTAAAGGAACTTCTGGCCGGGGCCATACTTGCTCCAGGCGGCGGCCTTCCCCTCATCGCTGGCATTGATCAACAGCACGTCGCCCTTAGGCGGCGCCTTGAGGTCCGCCACCCGCACGAACTCGACTGTCTTGTAGCGGCGCAGATACCAGATCAGGCCCCAGTACACGTCCCCGTCCACGCTGATAGCCAGGTCGGTCCCCTTCGCCGACTCGAAGGCGTAGCGATCGATGGCCGCCGCGACCCGCTGGAGGTCGCCGGAGCCCGCGGCGTAGATCAGCATCTCGCGGGTATCGTCCTCGTGGACGAAGCTCGCCTGGACGGCGGTGCGAAAGGAGAGCAGAGCGACAGCAGCCAGGGCGAACACGCCCAGCGCCGCCAGCGTCTGGGATACCCCCGCCCGGCGCAGGATGCCGGCGACCGCGCCCAAGCAGGCCAGGAGCACCGCCAGGGGTATGAAGAGGCCAAAGACCGCTTCCAAGGGGTCCTTGGGAGCGCGAGCCGCGTTCCAGAACAGCAGGGCAAGCGTCCACAAGGACAGGGCCACCAGGAGCGCCGCCAGGGCTGACCGCGGGGTCAGGACCTCACGCCAGGGCACCCGAGGCAGCAGCTCGCCCAGGAGCTTGCCGGCCAGGAAACACAGGGGCACCGCCAGGTGGACGGTGAGCCAGGGCATCTTCTCTCCCGCGTGGGAATAGACTAGAAACGTCGCCATCGTCCAGAACACCAGGAAGGTTGTGAACAGGTCATCGCGCCGCCGCGACACCAGGACGAAGGCCGACAACAGCACCACTAGCCCGGTGACCGGCAGCGGCACGCGCGCCTGGGGGCCGCCGACTTCCCAGGCGATAAAGAAGGCGAGGGCAAGGGCCCAGAACGCCAGCGCGCGCCCCAGGAACCGGTGCCGCCAGCCGAAATAAACGGCGGCGATCAGGGCGAGGCCGAAGGCCAGGTATTCGTACAGGGAGACGGTCACGAAATAGTAGTACCAGGGCTGGCCCGCCCGCTCGACCGGCTGCTGGGCCAGCCAGTAGCCCAGGGAACGCCACACCCCGCTGGCAACGCCTCCCAAGCTAGTCAGGAAGTTGCTGTACAGCAGCACGAACAGGGCCCAGAAGACGGCTGCGCAGCGCAGCCAGACGCCCCGTCCCCAGCGCATCCCCACCAGGCCGCCGGCGATCAGGAGCGTCAGCGCCAGGCCCACGGCCAGCCCCAGGGCGAGATCGCTGTCAGGGTTGGGCCAGCCAGTGGCGGCCCCCTCCTTCACCGCCAGCGTCAGGCCCAGGGGGGCGGTCACGACATCGGCCAGGGCACCCGCCAGGGGCAGGGAGAGCGTCAGGATTACCACCGCGAAGGCCAGCGGTCGGGAGCGCCAGAGCGCCCCCCAGCGGCCCGCCGCGGCGGGGGCCAGCAACCAGGCGTTGAAGGCCATCGCCAGGGCGAAGGACCCCAGGACAAGGACGGTATAGAAGGTCGCCTCCATGGTGGCGAAGGAGAGGGCCAGGGCCGCCGCCATGAGGTACAGGTACAGGTTGCGCCCGCTGTCCAGGAACCGCCAGAGCAGCACCGCCAGGCTGGCCGACCAGAACCCGACGATGATGTCGTCGCGGTTGAAGCGGCTGTAGAACACCAAGATTGGTGAGAAGCCAAGGAGAGCGGCGGTCGCCAGCGCCCCTACGCGCCCCAGGCGTCTACGCAGCGCCAGGGGGAGCAGCACCAGGGCGCTGCCGAACAGCGCGGGCAGGATGCGGGACGTGAGATCGCTGTCGTTGAAAAAGAAGAAGGACAGGGCGGTGCCGAAGTACTTGAGGGGGCCGTGGCTCAGGGGGTCAGTGGTATAGCCCCGGCCCGCGAAAAGCTGGTAGCCGAAGTAGTTGTGCAGGCTCTCATCGTAGGCGACACCCCGGTTGTCCAGGGCCCAAAACCGGAGGGACAGGGCGGCCAGGCAGAGGACTAGATAGGCCCCTACCTCCACCGGCAGGGCCCAGCGGCCCCCAGCCGCGGGCTGCGGGGGCTCCTGGCCCTCCGGCTGGGCCGAGGCTGGCTGGGTCGCCACCTAATCCCTCGCCTTCAGAATGGTCACACCCTCGTTCCGGTACTCCACCGGCAAGAACTGGGCCAGGCGAATGGCCGTATCGGGCCCATAACGCCTCAGCTCCAGGTCTCCCACGAAGACATAGGTAACGCGGTACTGGTCCAGGAGCGACCTTAGCATGGCGGCGTCTTCGGCCTGATAGATGCGGTCAATGTCCTGCTCCCTCCCGGCGAAAGCCCGGGTTGTCCCTCGCCACTGGTGCTCATGGCCGGACCATCCGAGCACCGTCGGTATGCCGGTCAGCCCCGAGACACGCCCATAATCGGTGTACGACCCCCCCGTAGCTTCCACCACCACGGCGTCCGCAGGCGCCCTCGCCTTCAGGACCTCCAGCGCCGGCATCAGGTCTGGGTTCGTGCGCCGCAAGGAGGCCAGGCCGTCCAAGGTCGGGGTGCCCTTGAACTCACCGGACCGGCTCGGCACCGCAGCCGCGGGATAGATAAATGCCCCGGCCAAAAGGACGGCCAGGGCAGCTAGCCAGGCCCATTTGGCCGTCCGCGCCAGGGACAGGTACGGCCTCCAGCTATGGGCGAGATAGTATAGGCAAAAGGGCGCCACTACGGCAAGGAGAAGCCAGGCCTGGTAATAGAGCTTGAAGATAGTATTCATCCGGTTGTTGAACAGGTCCCTCACGTAGAAAAGCTCTGGCGCCAGGAGCACGAGGGACGCCACCAACATCGTCAGCAAGGCGAAAAGGACGGCGGCCCGGGCGCCCTCCGCCTCAGTTTGGACGGGACGCGCCGGCGGGGCGGGCCTCGCCAGGGCCCGCAGAGACAGACCGGCGAGAGCCACGAGGGCCAACAGGGGAAGCAAGTGCAGCAGGCGCCCGCCGATGCGGACCAAGCCTTCGCCTAGGGGATCAGCCATCCAGACCGTAGCGGTGACCCAGAGCAGGAACGGCGCCAGGGCCAGGGCAACGCCCCAGCAGGCGTCGGAGAGACGCCAGGTCACACTTTCGGTACCGGGAGCGCTGGCGCCCCGCCAGGCCCTCCCCTTTGAAAGCCTCCCGGCCAGGGAGACAACGTAGGTGGCCGCGGGCAGGAAGAGGGGCCCCATCACCAGGAAGAAGTGCAGGTACCGCGTGGTATAGCGGTCCACCGGCGCCAGCCCCGTCGCCTGGCTGCTGAAGTTCGCATAGAAGGGAAGGTACAGGAGCACCGCGGCGACCAGGATCGGGGTGGCGAAGGCCGCCGTAGCCAGCGCCGCCTTCCGTCCGCCGCCGTTCTCCCGATAGGCGCGCAGGGCCACGGCCCCCAGGAACAGCGCTCCGTAGGTCGGCAAGTCCCAGCTATTCAGGAAGCCCAGCGCCCCCAGGCTGAGCGCCGCCAGGGCCGAGAACCAGGGCCGCGCCAGGTGGCTGGCGGCACCGAGCGCCCCCTTGCCCGCTAGCACCGCCAGCCCCAGGCCCAGGGCCAGGAGCGCCGAGGGAAGGGCCATCACGTGGGGATGCAAGTCCCCCAGGAGGAAACTAAAGAATGGGAACTCGGTGATAGTGTAGTCCCTGCTCACACCGTCCACCACCGTGTCGATCACCCGTGTGGACCGCCACCACCACCAGAATTCCGTGGGGTGCCAGGCCGAGCTGGGGGCAGCGCCGCTCAGATCCTTGACCGCGAGCGCGTCCCACAGCCCGGCGGAGCCGGCCCCGTGAGCCCGCAGCAGCTCGAACACGCCCACCAGGTTGCCCATGAGTACCACCAGGGCAGCGCCCAGCAGGCCCAGCCAGACGGCAGGCCGGCACAGCGCCCCTTCCGCGGGGCGGCGCCACAGGGCCACCAGGTTGTAACCGATCCCGTAGGCCGCCGTCGCCGTGAGGGCGAAGAACGCCGCCTGCGCCAGGTTGAAGGCCAGCGACGGCGCGGTGGCCGTCAGGTTGGTTACGGCAGCTACTTGCAGATGGCCGAAGTAGTAGTAGCTGATGGGGTAGCCAGAGAGCCAGGGGTCGGCTGGTGGAAAGGCCTGGCTCCGCAGAATAGCGTTAAGCAAGGCAAAGTCCATGGGCTTCTCGGTGCCTGCGATCTCCGGGCTGTAGGCGCGGAAGACGGCAAATAGGACGAAGGCCGCGGCATAGAGCGCTTCGACGAGGGCCACCTGGCGCCACGAGCGCCGCAGCCAGGCCACCAGCTCCCCCGGCTGGCGGAGGACAAGGATGAACGCCACCGCCGCCAGGACGACCAGCGCCAGGACTGCCGCTCCGCGGCCGTTAGGGACAACGTGGCCCAGGCCCAGGACCCACACCAGGTAGGAGAGAAGCAGCAGCCCCAAGGGACGCGCCAGGGAATACCCCCGGTCGGGCAGGGCTCGGAAGAGGTGGCGAGCCACCGGAAAGGCTAGCAAGCCCAGGGCGGTAGTGGTCAGCCACCAGCTGAACGCAGCAGTCACGGCTGATACTACGACGAGCGCAGGGGCATAGGCTTAACCTCAGGCGGCTTCGCGCGAAAAGCCGCGTTTTTCTCGATCAGGCTCTATCCACGAGTATGCCCACGACCATCCCCCTGTCCCCCTTCCTGGCCAGGAAGGGGGTGATTTAAGGGGGGAATAAAGGTGGACACCCCCTTTATTCCCTAGCAGAGGAGAGGACCCCTCTGCACTCCTCCTATTCCGGCAGGCCGCCCTTTAGGTGCAAGGCCGCCTCAGGCGAAGAGCGCCGCCAAGAAACCCTCGGCATCGAAGGGCGCCAGGTCGCCCAGCCCTTCGCCGGTGCCGATGAACAGCACCGGCAGCCCGAGCTGGTGGGAGATGGCCAGCACGATGCCGCCCTTGGCGGTCCCGTCCAGTTTCGCCAGCACGATGCCGGTCACGCCCACGGCCGCCGTAAACTGGCGCGCCTGGGCCAGGGCGTTCTGTCCGGTGGTGGCATCCAGCACCAGCAGCACCTCGTGGGGGGCGGCGCCGTCCCAGCGCTCGACCACCCGGTGGACCTTCTTCAGCTCCTCCATCAGATTGAACTTGGTGTGCAGCCGCCCCGCGGTGTCCACGATAACCACCGCGCTGCCGCGGTGCCGGGCCGCCTCCAGGGCGTCGAAGACCACCGCCGCGGGGTCCGCCCCGGGCCGGTGGGCGATGACCTCCAGCCCCGCCTGCTCGCCCCACAGCTTCAGTTGGTCGATGGCCGCCGCCCGGAAGGTATCGGCGGCCACCAGCAAGACCGGGCGCCCCGGCTCCTGGAGCAGCGCACCCAGCTTAGCTACACTGGTGGTCTTCCCCGTGCCGTTGACGCCCACTACCAGGATAACGGCGGGGCGCGGCGAGCTGCCTTCAGCCGCGAAGAAGCGTCCGCGAGGCGGCACCTGGAGCAGCCGTAGCATCTCCCGCTGTAGCGCCTGGCGCACCTGGCCTGGCTCCCGCAGCCCCTCCGCCTTCACCAGCGCCTTGAGCCGCTCCAGGAGTAGTCCCGCCGTCGCCACCCCGACATCGGCCCCGACCAGCAGCTCCTCCAGCTCGCCCCAGGTAGCCTCGTCGATGGTAGGTCGGGCGAAGAGCTCCTTGATGCGGCCAAACCAGGCCCGGCGAGTGGGCTCGACGCCCTCCTCCGCCTTCCTGGCGCGACCCAGCAGCCTGAACAAATCTCCTCCTTATGGCGCCCCGCCGGCGCTCAAAGGCCCGGGGCCAAGACGCGGTATGCAAGCCCGGCCGCCGCCTCCTCGGCCTGGCGCTTGGTCAGCCCCTCGCCCCGCGCCACCGGCTCCCCTCGCACCCAGACCTCGATCACGAACCGGCGGTCGTGTTGGGGCCCTGCTACCTTCACCGTGCGATACACCGGGGCTCCTCCGCCCCTGGCCTGCGCGAGCGCTTGCAGCCGTGACTTGGGATCGGGCAACACCCCCAGCCCCAGGGCCGCTGCCAGGGCGTCGCCCAGCAGCCTCCAGGCCAGGCGGCGAGCCGCCCCCTGGCCGCCGTCCAGGCTTACCGCTCCCAACAGCGCCTCCAGGGCGCGGGCCAGGTTCCGGGGCCGTTCGCGGCCCCCGCTTAGCTCCTCGCCACGGCCCAGGAGCAGGTGCTGGCCCAGCCCCAGTCGCTGGGCCACCTCTGCTAGAGTCGCCTGCCGCACCAGGGCGGCCCGCAGCACGGTCATCTGGCCCTCGGACATCTCAGGATAGTGCTTGTAGAGATGCTCCGCCACCACCAGCCCCAACACCGCGTCTCCCAAGAACTCCAGCCTTTCATTAGAGCTGGCCTTGGACCCACCCTCCCCGCCGTGGGAGCGGTGGCTCAGGGCGAGGCGGAGCAAGGCCTCGTCTTTGAAACGATAGCCCAGGCTGTCTTGCAGAGCGGCCCAATCGGACGGCATCCCGGCCCCTTCGGCGCTGGCGGCCGAGCGCTCCCCAGCGCTCTAGGATGATAATCTAGGCTGCCTTCATCATGCCATACTGCCTCTAGCCTGAGGGCCCACTCCCCTGAAACTAGGAACCAAGAAAACGAGACTTCTTGTGCAATGCCGCCTGGGGCCCTGATATACTGCGCCCCATGGAGCTCCCGTCACCGGAGGTGCTGCCGCAGCTCCTGCGCCAGGCCCTGGCGGGCGAGGCTCAGGGACCCTTGCAGGCCGTGGTAGCGGAGTCTCTGGCCAGGGGGGTGAGGCCCTTCCTGGTGGGAGGGTTCGTCCGCGACCTACTCCTGGGCCGGCCGCTCCCCCACGATCTGGACATCGTTCTCCCGGGCGACGCCGTCCCCGTCGCGCAGGCCCTCAAGCAGAAACAGGGCTGGCACGTCCTGGTGCACGGGCGCTTCCACACCGCGACGCTGCGGGCAGGGGCCATCGGCCTCGACCTCGCCACGGCCCGCCGGGAACGCTACGCCCGGCCCGGGGCGCTGCCCTCCGTAGAGGCTCCAGCGAGCCTGGAAGAGGACCTCTTCCGGCGGGACTTCACGGTCAACGCCATGGCGCTGAGCCTGGCCCCCGACAGCTTCGGGCGCCTCCACGATCCCTATGGCGGACGTCGCGATCTGGCGGCGGGCCTGCTGCGCATCCTGCACGAGCGTTCCTTTCAAGACGACGCGACCAGGCTTTGGAGGGCCTGCCGCTACGCCGCCCGCCTAGGCCTACGCCTGGAGCGGCGCACCAGCCGCCTCGCCCACCGCGACGCCGGCTACATAATGAGCGTGGGGCGCGACCGGGTCCGCCACGAGCTGGAGCGGATCTTGCAAGAAGAGCGACCGGAAAAGGCCCTGGCCCTGGCCCAACGCTACCGGCTATCAGTCCAGGTCCACTCCGCTTTGACCTGGGATGGCTGGCTGTCGCGGCGCTTTGCGGCGGCCAGGCGCGCCTCCGGCTCTCCAGAGATCACCCCCGAGGGCGCTCTCCCACGACAATACTGGGGCCTCTGGCTGTACCGCCTGGAAGCCAGCGCCCTGGGCGAGGTGCTGCGCACCTTGAACATCGCCGGTCGCAGAGCATTGCCCCTGGAGGCACTGCCTGACCTCAAGAGGAGGGTAGCGCGCCTCGCTCCAGGGATTCGCCCCAGCACCCTGGCCCGACGCCTCGACCCCTTCGACCCCCTCTCTCTCCACGTCGCTTATCTCGCCCAGGGGCCGGGAGCCCGGCGCCGGCTGCTGGCACACTACCTGGAGGAGGACAGGCCCACCCGTCCTCTCCTGAGCGGAGCCGACCTGCAAGCCCTGGGAGTCCCCGCTGGGCCTGCCCTGGGGCGTATCCTGGGGGCTCTGCGGGATGCCAGACTAGACAAAAGAGTGAAAACGCGGGAAGATGAAGCGGCCCTGGTGCGCCGCCTCGTGGCTTCAGGTGCCTAGGCCAGGAGGAAGAGATGCCCGAACCCCAGACCAACTGCCACGTCTGCGACGATCCCCTGGACCCCGAGCACATCGCCCGTTGCGCCGTCTGCTTCCGGCAGTTCCACCAGAAGTGGAATGTCCATGCCCAGGTGCCTGAGTGCGGTCGTCCCTTCATCAACCCCGAGACCTGCACCATGGGTTTCGTCTGCCGCCCCTGCGACGAGCGCCTCGCCGCTGAGGCCGAACAGGACGCCCAGCGGCAGCAGAGCTCGTACCGCCCGCCGGCCTGACCCCCCCTCGCTGCGTCCCTAAGGACGGCCTCCCTCCAGCCAGGAGCGCACCGCCGCGCCCACCTGCTTCAGGGTTGGACGGGCCACGGTACAGGATGGCAGCGACTGCAGAAAGGCGCGGCCGTAGCTCCGCGACAGGACCCGGCGGTCGAGCACCACCAGCACGCCGCGGTCGGTGCGGCTCCGTATGAGCCGTCCGAAACCCTGTTTGAAGCGCAGCACGGCCTGGGGTAGAGCATAGTGGTTGAAGGGTTCCTCGAAGAGCTCCGAGCGAGCGGCGAAGATGGGGTCGGTGGGCACCGCGAAGGGGAGCTTGACGACCACCACCACGCTGAGGGCCTCCCCCACCACGTCCACCCCCTCCCAGAAGGAGCTTGTCCCCATGAGCAGCGTGGCCTCGCCTTCCCTGAAGCGATCCAAGAGCTGTGCTGGGGCCCCGTCTACTCCTTGGGCCAGGACGACTATGCCCTGTCGCTGCAGCCGGGGCTCCAGTTCGTCGCGGGCAGCGCGAAGGGCGGCGTGGGAGGTGAAGAGGGCCAGGGTCCGACCCTGGGCCGCCACGGCGATGGCGGCGAGGGCCTCCTCCACCGCCCGGCCCTGGGCCGCCGCCGCGGGCTCCGGCATATCCCTGGGCACGCAGACCAGCGCCGCGGCGCGGTAATCGAAGGGCGAGTCCAGCACCAGCTCCCGCGGGCCCTCCAGCCCCAGCCGCCCCCTGATGTACTCGAAGGTGCCTTCCGTGCTGAGGGTCGCGCTGGTGAGGACCACGCTCCTTTTCTGGTCGAACAGCCGCTTTCGGAGCATCGGCCCTATCTCCAGGGGCGCCCCGGCCAGGGCGGGGGCGCCCTGGGAGCTCAGGGTGCCCCAGTAGACGATGTCGGCCTGGGGGTTGGCCACCGCCCCGTCCAGCCGTTCGCGCTGCGCCGCCAGCTGCATCAGGACCGCCGACAGGCGGGCCACCAGCCCCTCGTAGTCCAGGATGTTCGTCTGCTCCAAAGACCCCAGGTGGAACAGAAGGCCCTCAAGCCCTTCCTCCACGGCCTCGTAGTGGAGGGCCAAGGTGGCCCAGGCCTGCTCAACCTCTGCCCAGAGAGGCTGGGCCCGCGCCCCTGGCGTCAGCCGCAGGCGTCGCTCATAGTCCCCCTGGCGCTCCGCCTGCTCACCCAGGAAAGAGCTCACAATCAGGAAGAAGTCACGGCCACGCACGCGCAGGCCCTCCACCCTTAGCGCCAGCGCCTCGGCCAGCTCCAGCAGGCGCTGTTGGGCGGCCTGTGGCGCGGCGCTTCCCCGCAGGTGCTGCCGTAGCTCCGGCAACAGTTGCGGGTTGAGGGCGTCCAGCAGCTGGACCATGTCCTGGACGCCCACCCGGAACGCCATCTGCTCCGTGGCCTGGTCCTCCAGATGGTGGGCCTCGTCAACGACCAGGTAATCGTGGTCGGGCAGGCGGCGGCTCTCGCCCACCAGATCCGAGAGCAGCAGGGCATGGTTAACCACCACGATATGGCAGCCCTCAGCCTCCTGGCGGCTGCGCTGCAAGGGACAGGCCGCCCGGAACCGGGGCGGACACTGGACAGAGCAGTTGCCCGACTGGGCCGAGAGCCGGACCCACAAGGACTGCTCCGCCGCGTTGAGAGCGATTTCCGAGACGTCGCCGCTCCCGCCATCGGCCATCCAGACCAGCAGCCGGCACAGGAGCTTCGCCTCGTCGGCGCCGGCGGCCGCGGCACCCAGGGCGCCCTGTAGCCGCTGGAGACAGAGGTAGTTGGCGCGGCCCTTCAGGGGCCGGGCCCGCAGCAGGCCGGGCGGAATCAGCCCTCCTTCCACCAGCGCCGTTTCCAGACCAGGGATATCCTTCGACACCAGCTGCTCCTGGAGGTTGATGGTGTTGGTGGAGACCACTATCCGCTCGCCCTGGGCCACGGCCAGGAGGACGGCCGGGAGCAGGTACGCCAGGGACTTGCCTGTCCCCGTGCCCGCCTCCACCAACAGATGCTCTCCGGCCGCGAAGGCGGCCGCCACGGCGCTAGCCATGGACTCCTGCTGAGGCCGCTCCTCGAACTGGGGCCAGACACGGGCCAGGGGGCCATCGCTCCGCAAGAGAGCGCCCACGGCCTCGGGCGCCCTGGCACCCACGCCCGTACCGACAGGAGGCGAAGCTGGCCCCGATCCCTCCTTGTTCCACTGTCCAGTCGGGACACCCACTGGAAGATTTCCCCTCCTCTCCCCCTGGCTAGCTTCCAAGGCAAGGAGAAAGTGGGCTTCAGGGCGCCCCACACGAGCCAGGAGGCGCGTAACCTCCAGACGCACCAGGGGGTCTAGGGCCAGCGCCCTTTCCCAGAGCGCCAGCAACACTTCCCGGGCCCGCAGGGCGTCGGGGAGGGCCCGGTGGGCCGGCTTCAGCGCCGCTCCCACCTGGCGCGCGAGGTTGGCGAGGCTATAGCTGCGAAGGGCAGGCCACAGCATCCGCCCCAGCTCGAAGGTGTCGTAGACCGGGTTGGCCAGGACGAGCCCCTGCCCTTGTAAAAAGGAGAGGTCGAAGTCCAGGTGCTGCCCCACGACGGGCGCGGCGCCCAAGAAGGCGCGCAGGCGCTCCACGCCCACGGCCGGCGTGGGTGCCCCCTGGAGGTCCGTCGTGGTGATGCCCGTGAGAGCGGTAATCTGGGCGGGGACGGGGCGACCCGGGTCGACCAGGGTCACGAACCTCTCCAGCTCCTGGCGCCCCAGGAACTTCACCGCACCGATCTCGATGATCTCGTCCCGCTGCGGGTCAATACCTGTGGTCTCCAGGTCAAGGGCAACGCAGACTTGGTCCATCGCACCCCACGGCCCCGCGCCAGTCACAGATAAGCCAGAGATCAGGGGAAGCGCTGCAGGAGCCCCTTGGGCAGCCCATGGCCGGGGTAGAAGCGGCCGGCCCGCAGCTCCCTCAACAGGTCCTCCTCGGAGCGGATGTCGGCCTCGAAGACCGTGGCCCCGCTCCCCAGACCATGGGTGGAATGGGCGTCGCTGCCCGCCGTGCCACTCCAGCCCAGGACCTCGGCCACCTGGAGGGCGAAGAGGTTCTCCCGGAAAGAGCAGGCGCCGTTCACCACCTCCAGGCTGTGGACATGGCTGAAGATCGGCAGGCGCGCCGACTCCTCCACGGTCAGATCCTCACTCTTGGGCCCGGTTTTCAGGTAGTACTTGGGCTCGAACTTCTTGCGAAAGGGGTGAACGGCGATGGCGAAGCCGCCCTCCCCGTCCACGACCTTGCGCAGCAGGTCGACCTTGTGGATACCGCTCACATATGATTCCAGCCCGAAGACGATGATGTGGCCCAGCTCCGTGCTCACCTCCATGCCGCGGAAGAGGAGGATGTCTTGCTCGCGGGCGAAGCGCTCGAATTCATGGCGGTTCCAAACGTTATTGTGTTCCGTGAGGCACACGCCGCTCAGCCCGACGCGTTTCGCTTCCTTCACCAGGTCGAAGGGGTCCAGATTGGAGTCCGACCCACCCTTCACGGTGTGGACGTGCATATCGATAACTACCGCCATCAGCCCTCCGGAGCACAAACGTCAGGGCATATTAGCACAGAGGTGCGAGTGGGGCAACAACCGCCCAAGGCTCCGGCTTAGCCGCCGGGAGATACCGACTTCACCAGATAGGCCTCCACGCCGTCCGCCTGGAGCCGCTCCCGCAGCGCCTGCCCTCGCGCCTCGTCCTCCACCGGGGCGAAGAGCGCGGGCCCCGCGCCCGCCAGGTGGAGCGCCCGCAGCCCCCGCTCCAGCAGCCGCAGCCGGAACTCGTCGAACCCGGCGTACACGGCGGGCGCGACCAGGTCGAAGGCGTTCCCCAGCAGCTCCGCAGCCGAGGGGTCACCCCGGAATAGCCGGTCCACCAGGGCCTGGGTCAGCTCGCCCTGGGAGAACATGAAGGGCTTCAGGGCGGCATACATCGTGCGCGTTTTGTGGGGGATGCTGAGGGGCGGGCGGGCGAGGAGGAACCAGCGTGGAAGGGCCGGCGGCAGGGGGACCACCACCTCTCCCCTCCCCTCCACCAGGGCGGTGCCGCCCTGCAAGAAGAAAGGCACATCCGACCCCAGCTGCGCCGCCAGTGGGGCCAGGTCGCCAGCCGCCAGCCCCAGCCCCCACAGACGGTTCAGCCCGAGGAGGGCGGCGGCGGCGTCGCTGCTGCCGCCTCCCAGGCCCGCCGCCTCGGGGATG
>Ga0209514_10004745_pt1 | contig 18031 bp, 24 predicted proteins | sample Subgrocontami58m_FD_187452 | JGI IMG/M metagenome (GOLD analysis project Ga0209514, IMG submission 187452) | Subsurface groundwater microbial communities from S. Glens Falls, New York, USA - GMW37 contaminated, 5.8 m (SPAdes) (version 3) | ecosystem: Environmental > Aquatic > Deep subsurface >...
CCGAGAGAGCCAGCTCACGAAAGCAAATGCGGCAAAGTCCGAACAAGCGAATATATGCGCGGGGACGGCCGCACTGATGGCAGCGGTTGTGCTGCTGCACCCCGTATTTGGTTGGGCGAGCCCATTTGGCAATTTCTGATTTTTTCGCCATGATTACTCCTTGGTAAAAGGCATCCCTAACAATGCCAGCAAATCGCGACCTTCCTGGTCGTTTCCAGCCGTGGTCACAATGGATATTTCCATGCCTCGCGGCTTGTCGATGCCTTCGACTTCGATCTCTGAAAAGATAGTCTGTTCCTTGAAGGCCAGAGTATAGTTGCCCCTGCCGTCAAAGGACTTCCGGGAGACTCCATTGAAATCACGGATACGGGCCAGGTAAGCGTTAAAAAGCTTGTCCAGGAAGTACCACATTCGCTCCCCGCGTAGCGTTACCTTCAAGCCGATGGGTTGGCCGATTCTCAGCTTGAAATTAGCGATCGATTTGCGGGACTTCGTTGTTACCGCGTGCTGTCCAGAAATCGCCGCCAGGTCTTTGCGTGCCGCGTCCAGGGCTTTATCATTCGTGAGGGCTTCGCCCATGCCGATGTTCATTACGACCTTCTCGACATGTGGAACCATCATAACATTCTTGTAGCCATAGAGCTTCTTGAGCGCCGGCGCGACATCTTTCTGATATTTTCCTTTCAACTGCGACATTTAATCAATAACCTCTTGGCATACGCGGCAAAAGCGGACTTTCTTGCCGCCTTCGAGCACGCGCACACCTATCCTGGCGGGATGATTGCACTTGTTGCACATCAGCATAACGTCGGAAACGTGAAGCGAGGCTTCTCGCTCCACAATGCCGCCCTGCTGGGCACCGGCAATCGCTTTGGCGTGTTTCTTAACGATGTTGGCGCCTTCGACCACAACGCGATTATCCTTGTAATTGGCAGTGCGCACCTTGCCTTTCTTGCCCCTGTCTTTGCCGGTAATTACAAGTACGGAATCACCTTTTCTAATCTTCACTATCTAATAACCCCAAAAAATATCGCATTACGATTAACTACAGAACCTCAGGAGCCAGAGAGATGATCTTGGTAAATTGTTTCTCTCTCAGTTCGCGGGCTACGGGACCGAATATGCGGGTTCCCTGCGGATTGCCGCGGTCGCCCAGAATTACGGCTGCATTTTCATCGAATCGGATATACGAGCCGTCGCGGCGCTTGTAAGGATGCGTGGTCCGGATAATAACCGCCCGGACTACATCGCCTTTCTTGACCGCTCCTCCCGGAATTGCTTTCTTGACCGAAGCGACGACGACGTCACCCAGCCGGGCATATCTCCGGCCGGAACCGCCGAGAAGGCCGACGCACATGATCGAGCGTGCCCCCGTATTATCCGCTACTTTCAGTCTGGTATAAGTTTGAATCATATTTCACCCGCACTAAGCAATCTCTGTCGGTTGGATAACGACAGCTTCCTTTTTGGTAACGATCTCGGCTAACCGCCAGTGTTTTTCTTTTGAGAGGGGCCTGGTTTCAACGATTTTCACGATATCACCGGGCGCACACTCTTTTTTGGCGTCGTGGACTTTGTACTTCTCCACTTTCTTGATAGCCTTCTTATACAAGCGATGGTGACGCGAACTTTCGACGGCGACTACCACCGTTTTTTCCATCTTGTTGCTGAGAACCTTGCCGATTCTGATTTTTTGTTTTGTTTCCAAGACTACATCCTACCTAGAAGATAATTCTTTTTCGCGGATTACTGTTTTCAAACGGGCGACATCTTTTTTCACCCGGCGAATTTCACGGTGATTAACAAGCTGTTTGGTTTCTAACTTGAAACGCAGGTCAAGCAGATTCCTGGCGGCATCCGCCAGCTGCTTGTTCAACTCTTCTGGTTTTTGTGATCTAATATCTGAAGCTTTCAACTTTGCTACTCCGTCTATTTTCCAGCGGCGATTTCTGTCGTCTCTCTAACGACGAACCTGGTATCGATCGGCAGTTTGTTCGACGCCAGACGCAACGCCTCGCGGGCTAAGCTTTCTTCAATACCGCCCATTTCGAACAGGATTCGTCCCGGTCTTACCACGGCCACCCAATGATCCGGGGCACCCTTGCCGGAACCCATACGGGTTTCCGCGGGCTTCTTCGTTATCGACTTGTCCGGGAAGATGCGGACCCAGATATTGCCGCCTCTTTTCACATGATGGGTGATGGCGCGGCGAGCCGCCTCTATCTGGCGGTCGGTCAGCCAGGCCGAATCCAGAGCCTGCAGACCGAAATCGCCGAATGTTACGGCAGTACCGGCATGGGCCGCTCCGCGGCGATGCCCTTTCATAGTCTTACGATATTTTACGCGCTTAGGTTGCAGCATCGTTATTCTCCAGACTTACCTTCGTCTGCTTTGGTCGCAGTTTTTTTCTTCCTAGTCTTTTTGGCGGGTTTCCCTACAGCTTCAACGGCCGGTTCTGCCTCGGCTTTTTTCGCCTTGGTCGTAGCGGTCGTCTTTCGGGTCGTTTTCTTCTTGGCTGGTTTCGCTACTGCCGTTGCTGCCGGCGCGGTTTCAACCGCGACTGGTTCCGCAGCCGTTTCTACTGCCTTTGCCGTTATTTTTCTCTTTCTCGGAGCCTTAGCGGCCGGTTTTTCTTCAATTTTTGCGGCCATCTCTGCTTCCGCAACCAGTTCGGCCGGTGCGGCTTCACCGCTTACGGCGACTGCGGCCTCGGCGATTATTTCGGTCTTGCGCTGAGGCAGGATGTCGCCCTTGTAGATCCAGACTTTTACCCCGATCCTTCCCATCGTCGTTTTTGCTTCGGTAAAACCGTAATCAATATCGGCACGAAGGGTATGAAGGGGTACCTGTCCGTCATGCATATTCAGGCGTCGGGCGATTTCGGCACCACCTAAGCGTCCGGCGCAGTGTACTCTTATTCCCTTGGCCCCAGCCTGCATCGTGCGCAGCAGCGACTGCTTCATGGCACGGCGGAAAGCCACGCGGCGTTCCATTTGCTCCGCAATCGACTGGGAAACCAGTTTAGCGTCAAGTTCGGGCTGATGGACTTCCTGAATATTCAGTCGGACCTTCTTCGCAATCAGGCCTTCCAGGAGATGACGGGTCTCTTCAACCCGCTGTCCGCCGCGGCCGATAACAATGCCGGGTCGCGCGGTTCGGATCGTCACGGTAACCTGATTTGCCTGGCGCTCGATTTCAACGGTAGAGATAGCTGCATCTGAATGCCGGTCCACGATTAGTTTGCGCAACTTCAAATCTTCCCGCAAAAATTCAGCAAAGTGGCGGTCGGCATACCACTTACCTGCCCAATCTCTGATTACGCCGAGACGAAACCCTAACGGATGAACCTTATGTCCCATACCTCTCCTGTTCCGTGACAATAACCGTGAGATGGCTTGAGCGCTTATGTATCGAACCGGCCCGTCCGCGAGACTTGGGTCGGTAGCGTTTCATCATCGGTGCCCCGTCAGCGAAAATCTTGGAAATCTTTAGTTCGGCAGAAGGTAAATTGTAATTCTTCTCCGCATTGGCCGCAGCCGATTTGATTGCACCGGAGACTATTTTAGCTGCGGGAGAAGGAACGAACCGAAGCGTGTCTAACGCTTCGTCAACCTTCTTGCCCCGTACCAAATCGATGACCAGCCGCACTTTTCGCGGTGAGGTCCCGGTATCTTTAGCTTGCGCTCTAACTTCCATTTTTTGCCTTATCTGAAATCAATACTTTTATTCTGCTGCCTTTTCGACCTTCGCGGTATGTCCGCGGAACGTCCGGGTAGGAGCAAACTCACCGAGACGGTGCCCGACCATGTTTTCCGTTAGGAACACAGGTACATGCTGGCGACCGTTATGCACGCCTATCGTCATCCCCACCATTTCGGGGACTATGGTCGACCACCGTGCCCAGGTCTTGATTACCGCTTTCTGACCCGAGCGGGTAAGAGCATCGACTTTCTTCATTAACTTGCTATCTACTGCAGGTCCCTTTTTCGTTGACCTTGACATATCTTAAATTACCCCCGACGCCGCTTGATAATCATCTTATCGGAAAACTTACGTTTTCTGGTTTTATAGCCCAGAGCAGGTTTGCCCCAGGGAGTTTTCGGCCCGGGATGACCGATCGGAGAACGGCCTTCGCCGCCGCCATGCGGATGGTCCCGCGGCGACATAGCGGAACCTCTGACAGCAGGCCGCCGGCCCAGATGTCGGCTAGCCCCTGCCTTGCCCAGCTTAACGCCCTGGTGATCGACATTGCCTACCTGTCCGACAGTCGCCGAACACTCGGCACGAATCCGTCTCATTTCTCCGGAAGGTAACCGAACTAAGGCGTAATCGCCTTCCTTGGCCATCAGTTGTGCGGCGCCGCCCGCGGTACGCACCAATTGCCCGCCTTTCCCTTTCTCCAATTCAATATTGTGAATCAGAGTACCGGTCGGAAGGAGGCCGAGGGGAATAGTATTCCCCGGTTTTAATTCTGCTTCAGGCCCTGACTTGATTGTATCGTCGACGTTCAGTCCCAGCGGGGCCAGAATATACCTTTTTTCGCCGTCGGCGTAAAAAATCAACGCGATTCTGGCAGTCCGGTTCGGGTCGTACTCGATGGCTTCGACGCGGCCGGGAATGCCGATCTTTTCGCGCTTGAAATCCAATACGCGGAGTTTCTGCTTGGCGCCGCCGCCGCGGTGACGAACGGTGACACGCCCCTGAAAATTGCGCCCTGCCTGTTTCTTCAAAGGAAGAAGCAGAGAGTTTTCCGGCTTGTCCTTGGTTATCTCTTCGAAGGTGGAGCCTGTCATGCCCCGCCGGCTTGGAGAAGTCGGGCGATAAACCTTTAGTGGCACTTGATTACCCCTTTCATTTAGACCTGTGAACCCTCAAATATTTCGATCTTGTCCCCCGGTTTGAGGGTGACAATGGCCTTTTTCCACTGGCGAGCCGGGATAAGCATCCGGCCGCGCCGGCGGTTCTTCCCGACGACATTTAAAACGTTTACCGCGGTAACGTGGACGCTGAAAGCCTTTTCCACGGCTTGCTTTATCTGAACCTTGGTCGTCGCCCTGGCAACTTCAAAAGTATATTTACCCTGTGCTTGCTGACCGCTATATTTTTCGGTGATCAGCGGCCGCCGCAAAACTTCAAACAGTTGCATCGCTTACTCCTGCGGGTTTCTCACCCCACAACTCGTTTGCTTTACGCACGGCCTCTACCGTAATTATCAATTTCCTATGGTTAAGCAGCGCGACAACGTTTAATAATCCGGCGGGCATTATCTCGATACCGGGTATGTTGCGCGTTGATTTTATCACGTTTTCCTCAGACTGCGGAGTCACGACCAGAGCCGTGGAATCCACGCCGAGGGCCGATAAAATTTTGGCCATTTCTTTCGTCCTGGCTTCGGCGAAATGCAGTTCCTCTACTGCAATCAGATCGCCGTCTTTCGCTTTTGCGGACAAAAGGCAACGGAGAGCCAAGCGGCGCATCTTTTTCGGAAGGCTCTGACGGTAATCTCTGGGATGAGGTCCAAAAACGACGCCTCCGCCGCGGCGCAATGGCGATTTTATGCTGCCGGCGCGAGCGTTGCCGGTATGCTTTTGGGCAAACAGCTTTTTCGTGCTGCCGGCCACTTCGCCGCGGGTCTTGCTGTCGGCAGTTCCCTGGCGTGCGTTGGCCATCTGGCTTACCATGGCCTGATGTACCAGCGCATTATTGAACGGTACGCCAAAAACGTAGTCACTGACTTCGATCTGGTCGACTACTTCACCAGCGTGATTATGAACTGGCAGTTGCACCGGATTTCTCCTTCGATTTCCTGATTAGCAGCAGCCCGCTGCGGATTCCGGGCACCGCGCCTATGATCAACAGTAGGTTGCGTTCGGGATCAGCCTGGAAAACTTCGAGGTGGCGTACCGTGACCTGTTCACCGCCCATTCGCCCCGCCATGCGTAAGCCCTTCCAAATACGTCCCGGGGTTGTGGTCGAGCCGATGGCTCCGGGATGGCGGTGACGGTCTGATTGACCGTGAGTTTTCGGACCGCCGGCAAAACCGTGCCGCTTGACGACGCCGGCAAATCCTTTACCTTTGGATATCCCGGTAATGTCGACGTGGTCGCCGGCCTTAAACACGTTGACGTCCACTTTGTCGCCGACCTTGACTTCGTTCGTATCCTCACGGAACTCGCGCAGATGTTGGAAATTACCGAGTTCTTTGACATGCCCTTTTTCGGGAGACGTCAAGCGTTTGGAATCACCGAAGCCAAGTTGGACGGCATTATAGCCTTCCTTAGGCGTCTTTTTCACCTGGACGACGGTGCAAGGCCCGGCCTCGATCGCCGTTACCGATTCGATAACGCCGTTATCCCGGTATACCCGGGTCATCCCTATCTTTTTACCTAAAATTCCTCTTAACATTTCTAATTACCTGGTCAAGTAAATTTTAAAGCTTAATATCGATTTCTACCCCTGAGGGCAGATTCAATCCGGTCAGGGCATCGACTGTTTTCGACGTCGTTTCGCCGATATCGATTAACCGGCGATGAGTCCGAATTTCAAATTGCTCCTGGGCATCCTTATCAATGAACGGTGAGCGGATAACGCTGAACTTTTTGATATGCGTCGGCAGCGGTATCGGGCCCGAAACAACGGCCCCTGTCCGCTCGATAGCATCCACGATCTGCTCTGCCGCCTGGTCCACGAGTTTGTGGTCGAAACCCTTGATTTTAATACGAATCTTTTGTTTAGGCACGCTTGGTGGCCCCCGTCTTTTCTACAATTTCTTGTGCCAGGTTCGCTGGCAATTCCTGATATCTGAAAAACTCCATTGAATAGGTTGCCCGGCCCTGAGTGGCCGATCGCAGGCTCGTCGAGTAACCGAAGGTTTCCGCCAGCGGGACTGTTGCATGGATAGTCGACATCTCGCCGCGGGCCTCCACCGAACCGATCTGGGCGCGCCGGCTGCTCAGGTCGCTGATGATGTCGCCGAGATATTGTTCAGACGACACAACCTCGAGTTTCATGATCGGCTCGAGCAATACCGGTTTAGCTTTGGCGACACCCTCTTTAAGTGCCATAGAACCGGCGATCTTGAATGCCATTTCTGACGAATCGACTTCGTGGTAGCTGCCGTCGACGAGGGTTACGCCGATGTCGACCAGCGGATAACCTGCCATAACGCCGCCTTCCATGGCCTCTTTAACGCCGGACTCAATAGGGGCCACGAAGTTTCTGGGTATGGCGTTACCCTTAAGCTTCTCGGTGAAAAGGAATCCGGCACCGGGCTCACGCGGCTCTATTTCCAGCCAGCAATGGCCGTACTGACCGTGACCGCCGCTCTGGCGGATAAACCGGCCTTCTGCGCGGACAGCTTTGGTGATCGTCTCCCGGTAGGCTACGCGCGGCGGGCCAACCTTGGCTTCGACGCGGAATTCGGTCTGCATGCGGCGAACGAAGACGTCGAGATGAAGTTCGCCCATTCCGGATATGACTGTTTGTCCGGTCTCCTTGTTGTAAGTAACCATAAAGGTGGGATCTTCTTCAGCTAGTTTATGCAGAGCTTCACCCATTTTGTCCTGGTCGGCTTTCGTTTTCGGTTCGATAGCGACCGATATGACTGGTTCGGGGAAGCGGATCGATTCGAGAAGGATAGGTTCCGCCGGATCGCAAAGCGTATCGCCGGTGAAGGTGGCTTTCAAGCCGAGAGTAGCGGCGATCGAACCGACACCGGCCTCAGCCATTTCCTCGCGGCGGTTGGCACGCATCAGGAGCAGGCGGCCCAGACGTTCTTTCTTGGCGCTCGTGGCATTAAAAACAGTTTCCCCTTCTTTGACCTTACCGGAATAAACCCGGAAGTACACTAACCGTCCGACGAAGGGGTCGGAAACTACTTTGAAAGCAAGAGCCGCGAACGGAGCGTCGTCGCTTACCGGTCTGGCAACCTTCAATCCTGTTCTGGTATCGATCGCCTGAACAGGCGGCATATCCAGGGGGGACGGAAGATAATCGCCGACGGCGTCGAGCAGTGTCTGAATACCGCGGTTCCGTAACGCCGTACCGCAGATGATCGGTACACCCTTGTTTGCCAGGGTTACCCTTCTTAAAGCTTGCTTCAGTTCCGCGTCGGTGATGTCATGTCCTTCGAGATAACGGTTCATCAAGTCGTCATCCAGTTCGGCCGTTCTCTCCACAAGGTACTTGTGGGCTTCGGTACATCTGACCTTTTCGTTCTCCGGAATTTCGCCCTCGATGGGCGGGCTACCGGGTTGGCCGTCGAAACGTATAACGCGGTTGCCGATCAAGTCGATAACGCCCTCGAAATTTTCTTCGCAGCCGAGCGGCAATTGTATCGGAAGCGGCTTGGCGTGTAATCTTTCTTCGATCATAGCGATGGTATGCTCGAAATTGGCGCCGACGCGGTCCATCTTGTTGATGAAACAAATTCTGGGAACATGATAGCGGTCGGCTTGCCGCCAGACCGTTTCCGATTGAGCTTCGACACCGGAGACGCCGTCGAAAACGACTACGCCGCCGTCCAGCACGCGAAGACTTCGCTCTACCTCGGCGGTGAAATCGACGTGCCCGGGGGTATCGATGATGTTGATGTGCTTATCGCCCCAGTTGCACGTGATAGACGCCGCGGTGATGGTGATGCCGCGTTCGCGCTCCTGGTCCATCCAGTCCATTGTGGTTGTGCCTTCATGGACCTCTCCCATCTTGTAGATGGTTCCAGTATAGAACAATATTCTTTCGGTGACAGTTGTCTTTCCGGCATCGATGTGCGCGATGATACCGATATTGCGCACGTTCGCGAGTGCCGAAAGTTCAGTTCCGATTTCTTTTTCTGATCTAATTGTCATTTGCACCGTTTTTGCACCATGCCATCCCGCTGATTAGCTTGATGGCGGTATTTTTTACCACCGGTAATGAGCAAAGGCTCGATTCGCCTCGGCCATCCGGTGGGTATCGTCGCGCTTCTTTATTGTCGCGCCCTCGCCCTTGGCGGCGTCTCTGAGTTCGCTGGCGAGTTTTTCCGCCATCGACTTGCCGCTGCGGGCCTTTGCGGCCGCTATTATCCAGCGGAAAGCCAGCGAAATCCCTCGTTCCGGACGTACCTCTATAGGTACCTGATAGTTGGCACCGCCGACGCGGCGGGACTTGACTTCCAATTGAGGAGTGGCATTTCTGACTGCCTGTTCCAGCACACCGACGGGTGCTTTCGATTCTCCTTGCTCTATCGTGGTCAACGCGCCGTAAACGATCCTTTCGGCCGTGCTCTTCTTGCCGTACTTCATGATCCGGTTGATCAACTCGGACACGATGATGTTTTGATATTTTGAATCGGGCGTTATTTTATTTTTCGTCGGTCGATTGCGCCGTGACATTGTTCCTCCTAGGCAGTTTCGGTAGCAGCCGCGCCTTTAGTTCTCTTGGTACCGTAGCGGCTACGTCCCTGTTTGCGGTTGTTTACGCCGGTGGCGTCCAGTGCACCGCGGATAATGTGATAACGAACACCCGGTAGATCAGGTACGCGTCCGCCGCGAATCAGGACGACGGAGTGTTCCTGTAACTCATGTCCTTCGCCAGGGATATATGCGGTGACTTCCATTCCGTTGGTCAACCGTACGCGGGCAATCTTGCGTAAGGCCGAATTCGGTTTCTTCGGCGTCATCGTCTTTACCTGGAGGCAAACACCGCGCTTCTGCGGTGAGCCTTTGCCGGAGTCCATCCTGTTTTTCAAAGCATTGAAGCTAAAACGGAGAGCAGGCGCTTTAGTCTTTTTCGTCAATTTTATGCGGCCTTTTCGGACCAGTTGATTAATTGTCGGCACCCGATTTCTCTCCTTTTAGACATTAAAATGGATGAGCCAAGCTCATCCATTTAACCCCGGCTGACCGAATTTTATATTCAATCTACCGGACAAATGCTGAACAAGCGACAAACAAAGATAAAGTTTATCACACGCAGTTTAAGGGTGTCAATACCTCGCATTGACTAGGGGAGAAGGTCGTCAATCAATAAAGGGAGGAACCTGGCTTTGACCTCGCCGGCGGCGGACACCGTGCGCCTTAACTCCAACCGACATTCATTGTAAGGTTCTTGGATGAGTGAAGTCAAGGTCTCCATCAACGGTCTCATCAACGGTTCCGCACTGACCGCCCGCGAGGGCATTACCATCCTCGAACTCGCTCCCGAAAAATCCGGCGTATGCAATGTCAAACAGACGTGAGTTCCATCTGGGGGCAATTTAATCGATACTAGCTAACCCTCTATGGAAACGGAGAGCCGGTTGGGAAAAACACTTTCTATCAGGCTCAAAATTCGAACAACCGATTAGACAGGACCGAGAATCCAGCTTACAGTCCAGCTGCGGCCAGGATGTCGACTACCAGCTTTTCTCTGCCGATAGCCATGATATGGACCCCGTCGCAGATGTTTTCGTCCTTGAGAGTTTTTATGGCGCGGCCGGCAATCTCGATGCCTTTTTGCAAGGCCTTTCCCTTCTCGGCGCCCGCCAGTTCGTCGATAAGCGGCTGAGGGACGAAGATGCCCGGGACATTGGCATTCATATACTGTGCCATTTTTGCCCCGGTAAGCAGCACCATTCCCGCCATGATTTTTACTTTGAACTGGCGAGCATATTTCATAAAATTCTTTAAATTATTGATATCATAAACGGCCTGTGTCTGGAAAAACTCGGCGCCAGCGTCTACTTTCTTCTTGAATTTATGCAGTTGCGGTTCAATTGGATGTGCTTCCGGTGTGATGACGGCTCCTGCACAAAACTCAGGAGCTCCGTTCAGGTCATTTCCCCCAAGGTCCTTTCCGGATTGCAGAGTCCGGATCGTTTTTAGTAACTGGACCGAATCCAGGTCGAAGACACCCTTGGCTTGTTTATGGTCGCCAACCGTAATGGAATCGCCGGTCAAGCATAAAACGTTTTTTATACCTCGTGAATAGGCGAAAAGAAGGTCAGACTGAAGTGCCAGCCGGTTGCGGTCGCGGCAGGTCATCTGTAAGACCGCTTCACCACCCCGTTCCTTGATCAATAGGCATCCTCCCAGGGAAGGATAGCGCATGGCCGAACTCTGATTATCGGTTACATTGAGAGCGTCAACCTTGTCCTTGAGCAGATCGATGTTGTTCGTCATCTCATCGAGATTAACACCCTTGGGCGGGCCGATCTCGGCGGTAATCATAAATTTACCAGAGTTCAGGGCATCGCGGAATGGCGTCGGCATGGCGTCGTCTCCCTATTTAACTCTTTGTTACTCTTCCCGGCGTTACTACAGCCTGGTGATTGCGCGGCGGATTATATTTGTCGAAAAGATCAAGCCTTCCCTGCTTATCCAGCCTTTGATAAATAAGCGTCCAAGCACAATCTTTCTCCGGACTGACTTCACATTTACCATTATTGGTACCGCCACACGGACCGTTAAGCAAGCCCTTGGCACACCTGGTCACCGGGCAGACGCCGCCGGTCTCGGCGAGCAGGCAATTGCCGCAAGCCCGGCACCGCTCCACCCAAACGCCTTCAGATTCGGTTATGCCGATGAAGTCGGTATTAAGTGCAGGAATTATGGGCACAGGTGCTACCACGTCGGATACAAGCTGCACCCCGGCACCGCAGGCCATCGACAGAATAGCGTCGTATTCCCGGGCATTTTCGACTACCGGCTCGATGAACTCTCTGTCACACTGCCGTTTGATAGTCGCCTGCCCGATTTCAACATCTTTACCCGCAAGCTTGTTCGCGACTCTCAACTCGCTGGCCAGGATTTCTACTTCCTTTTCGCCACCGGCCATGCACACGCTGACACAGGTGCCGCAGCCCAGGATGAGTACCTTCTTAAACTGGCCGATCTTGTCTTTTATTTCATCAAATGGTTTTCTTTCACCAACTATCATGTTGCTTTAACAATCTCCCTTTTCAAAGGATTCGGCCCCAGTTTACGGGCCCTCTCCGTCATTTCGTTGGCGGCTTTGGCAAACAGCGGGGCGTTTGAGGCGCTGATATGGAACATCTCAAGACGCTCCGGCTCCAACCCCATTTCCTTCAACAGGCGCTTCGCAATCGCAACCTTCTGTTTGGCTCTCAAGTTTCCTTCGAGGAAATGACAGGCCCCTTCTTCACAGCCGGCGACGTAGACGGCATCAGCCCCGTCTTCAAACGCTTTTAGCAGGTGGATTATATCGACTCGGCCGGTACACATGAGCTTCACAACACGCACGTTAGGGGCGTACTCAAGGCGCATGGAACCGGCGAGGTCAGCTGCCGAATATGCACAGTAATGACAGCAGAACGCTACAACTTTAGGTTCAAAAACATCAACCATATTATTTCTTCCTTAAATAGTCACACTCAGGACGGCGGTCTTAGCCGAAATTTGCGCATCCGAGTAGTGCTGCAGCTTTATCGCTTTACGCGGGCAAAGACTGGCGCAAATACCGCAGCCTTGGCATGCTGCCGCCTCGATGTTAGCCACACCGTCCTCATTGATACGGGGGACGTTGTACGGGCAAGCCCGCACGCACGTGAGACAGGTCACGCACTGCTCCGGATCAACGACTGAAACTAGTCCTCCTACCATGAGATAGGGCCGGGAAAGCATAGTTGTGGCCCTCAATACCGCTCCTCGTGCCTGCCTTATCGACTCGGAGATGAACAGGGGGGAATGAGCCATGCCACAGAGGTACATGCCCTCGTTGACGAAATCGAGCGGGCGCAGTTTCGGGTGAGCTTCCATGTAGAACTTGTCCTGGGTCAGCGGGACCTTCAGTTTGCTGGCAAGTTCCTCGGCATCAGGCCGGGGCCGGATGCCTGCACTCAGAACCAGACGGTCGGGTTCCAGCAGGACGTCCGTGCCCAGCATCGTATCGAAGACTTTAACCGTTATCTTGCCGTTTGCTTCGGTGACCTCCGGTTTTCGTTCGGGCGCATAACGTATGAAAATTACTCCCTTGTTCCTGGCCTCCCGGTAAACAAGTTCGTGCATAGCGTAGGTACGAATATCACGGTAAAGAATGTATATGTCGGTGGCCGGGTTGGCTTCCTTCAGCCGGATGGCGTTCTGGATTGCTTGGGTACAGCATATCCTGCTGCAGTACATGTGCTGCTCTTCTCTAGAGCCGACGCACTGTATCATCACTACCGACTTCAAATCTTTCGTGTCCGCGGCGCCGCGAGCGATATTTTCTTCCAATTCACGCTGGGTCAACACCAGGGATGATTTGCCGCAAAGATACTCGTCGGGCTTATACTCGATCCCGCCGGTGGCTACTATAACCACTCCGTGTTCAACCTCATGGGCGTTCCCGTCGGACGCGGTAATTCCAGACTTGTAATTGCCGACGAAACCGGTAACAGACTTGAGTTCTGCTCCCCTGTACACTGTTATCTTCGGTTCCGACTCAACCTGCTTGACGAGGTTTGCCAGCAGCAACTGCGGGTCAGCCCCGGATTCAGTATAGAATTTATGTCTTAAATTACCGCCGAGTTCATTTTCCTTTTCCACCAGGACCGATTCGAACCCTTGAGCCGCCAGCTCCAGGGCCGCCGTCATTCCCGATGCCCCACCGCCGATCACCAGTGCCTTCCGGTTCATGTTCGCCCTGGCCTCATGCAGCGGCTGAAGGGTGACGGCACGGGCTACCGCCATCTTGATGAGATCCTTCGCCTTATCCGTAGCTTCGGGAAGGTGTAGGGCGTGGACCCAGGAACACTGGTCCCTGATATTGGCCATTTCGAACAGGTACTTGTTCAGACCGGCTTCCCGGATAGTATTCTGGAACAACGGTTCGTGGGTACGCGGACTGCAGGCAGCGACCACTACTCGGTTGAGTCGTTTCTCGGTGACAGCTTTAGTTATCTTGCTCAGAGTATCGGTAGCGCACGTGAACATGTTTTCCTCAGCGTGCACCACGTGCGGAAGAGTTTTGGCATATTCGGTTACGCCGGGAACGTCCACGACTCGCGCGATATTCGTTCCGCAGCGGCAGACGAAGACGCCTACTCTTGGCTCTCCGGTCGAATCAATCTCCGGAGAATACTCCTTTTCGGACACCATCGTCCCCCTGGCCTCAGCCACTAATTCTGAAGCAAGGGAGGCTGCGCTGCTGCCGCTCATTACCGACTCCGGAATGTCCATCGGCGCATCAAAAGCCCCGGCTACATAAATGCCCGGGCGAGAGGTCGCATTGGGACGGAATTCATCGGTCTTGCAGAAGCCGAACCGGTCAAGGTCTATCGAGAAGGTGTTAGCCAACTCTTGGGAACTTACCGATGGGACCAGCCCGACAGAAAGAACGACGAGGTCGAACTCCTCCTCTATCTTTCCTCCGCCTTCGACGCCGTGTTCCAGGAGCAGATTCTTGCTTTGCTGCAATTCTTTTATCCCTGATATCAAACTTTTAACGTATGTGACGCCGGACGAGGCCTTAGCCGACTCGTAGTATCTCTCAAAACCTTTGCTGAATGCCCTTACATCGTTATAGAAAATAGTCGGTTGAATGGCGGTATCGTGTTCTCTGGCTATGATTGCCTGTTTGGTCGCATACATACAGCAGACCGACGAGCAATAATCACGGCCGCAGGTCTCGTCTCTGGAGCCGATGCATTGGATCCACGCGATCTTTTTCGGGTACTTTTGATCGGAAGGCCGCAGCACCTTTCCCTGAAAAGGTCCGGAAGCGGAAAGCATCCGCTCGAATTCCAGGCTGGTCACCACGTTAGGCATCCGGCCGTAACCGTATTCAGCCTTGATCGAGGCGTCGAAAGGGTCGTACCCTGGGGCCAGGACCACCGAGCCGACTTGTAGCTCAATCTGTTTTTCGGTCTGGGTGAAATCGACGGCATTCCGTCCACAGAATTTCTGGCATGCTTTGCATTTCCCGGTCTTGAAGTACGCACATGCCTCCCGGTCGATAACCGGAATATTTGGAACGGCCTGGGCGTAAGGGATGTAGATCGCCTTCCGCTCTTTCAGTCCCTGTTCGAACTGGTTTGGTGCTTTCCAGGGGCATCTTTCGATACAATCGCCGCAACCGGTACATTTCTGCTCGTCGACGTACCGGGGCTTTTTGAGCACGGTAACCTTGAAATTGCCATCTTCACCTTCGATGCTCGTTACCCTGGCATACGTGATCAATTCAATGTTATTGTGCTTGCTTACCTCGATAAGCCTTGGAGATATCATGCACGTCGAACAGTCATTCGTGGGGAATGTCTTGTCGAGCTGGGACATTCTCCCGCCGATGGCGCTCTTTTCTTCTACCAGGTAAACTTTAAAGCCCGAGTTAGCCAGGTCCAGCGCCGACTGCATACCGCTGATTCCGGCGCCAACCACCATGACCGCCCCGATCTTCTGGTTCAATACTTTCTCGTTCTCGTTATCCAAAGCTAGAACCCTCAAATTAGTCCTTTTTTCTTCAGCAGGGGCCGCGGGTCCACCATGTGTCTGCTCAGCGATTTCTTTACCGACGTGTCTCCAAACGCGAGTCCCATCAATTCCGTGAAATAGAAAACCGGCGTTGCATATTTCTTGCCGCTTTCTTTAGAGATTTCCTCTTGATAATTATCCAGATTCGCCTGACATATCGGGCATCCGGCAATGATACAATCAGCTCCCGCTTCTTGCGCCATGTTGAGCAGCTTGCCGGTCATCTTCCTGGCAATATCCGGACAAGTTACCATCAGACTGCCGCCGCAGCAATTCGTTTTATACGACCAGGCTTTAACGTCCGCTCCCAGGATTTTCATGAGGTTATCCATATTAATTGGGTTCTCAGGATTCGTGGCATCGGTAATCTTTGGCGGCCTCGTCGTCAAACAGCCGTAATAGCATACCGGGGTCAAGCCGGAGAGCGGTTTCTTTACCTTTTCGGCGATAGCCTTTTCGCCCACGTCGTTCCAGATGAAATCGAGCATATACTTGATCTGGAACTTGCCTTCATACTTATTCGACGTACCGGCTATTTCCTTGCCGGCCAATAATTCTTTCTCAGCAAATTTTAGTCTCGAAAAGCAGGCCGCACAGGGTACTACCAGGTCCATGCCTGTCTTATCGGCAATCATCAAATTGCTCGCTGGAAGGGCGACGGCTACTGCGTCATTTGAGGCATGGGCCGACGACGCTCCGCAGCAGGTCCAATCTTCCAACTCTCGAAGATCGATACCCAAGAGCCGGGCTACTGTCTCGACAGACTCACCGTATTCTCTCGCCGTACCGTCGAGGGAACAGCCGGGATAATAGGAAACTTTCACTGTCATTGCTGTCCCTCGGTTTGCTTGAAGATATTTTTTACCTGGCGGTTGGCGCGGTGCGAACGGGGCAAAAGACCGAGCTTGCCTTTCGCGACCATTTTTAGTCCCATTCCAGACTGCTTTAATAAGCCGGCCGGTCCCTGGCTCTTAAGCGTGTAGTCGGTGATCATCTCGAGCTCGTCCATTCTGCCGTGCTTTTTGATCGAAGCGAGGAAGGCATTATTGAAGATGGGGATGTCCTTGCGTTCCGGTTTTTTACCCTCGAGTAGCGACATCTGTTTGAGGGTATCCATGACGTGGGCGATATCGATGCCGTTCGGACACCTGGTAGTGCAAGTTTCGCACGAGGCACATACCCAAAAGGTGTTTTTTTGCAGGACGGTATCTTTCAAACCCAGGTGGATGGAATGCATCAGCCGGTGCGGGGCGATATCCATAGCGAAAGCCACCGGACAGCCATTGGTGCACTTTTCGCATTGATAACAAGCGGAAATATTTTGCCCGCTGAGCTTTTCTACTTTATCGCGCCACGCCCGGTCGGGAATAACGGTCTGAGTTGTTTCTGAGACTTTCATATCCTCACTCCGTCAAAATTAAAGTTGAATCAGATATGAAATAAAAAGGAGATTATACCAGAATCCGGGGAGTATGTCTGTATCAAACTTTGCTTTGACAGTCAACCCTTCGCTAGCTTGCTGCTCGCCTCCAGGTTCATATCAATTATATCGCATGTGATATAACGGTTTCAAGTTTTTGGGGCCTGAGAACTATCCGGCGTTATGCTGCTTTCTTGGTCCGCGGCCTTGTTTCTAAAGTTACTTTGAGAGTAAAATTCAAATATGAGCGACGTTAAGTTAACTCTCAACGGGTCTCCGGTGGTTGGGCAGGAAGGACAAACCATCTTGGAACTCGCCCGAGAAAATGGTATCGAAATCCCCACTCTGTGCTATCTTCGTGAACTTACTCCTACCGGTTGCTGCCGCCTCTGCGTTGTTGAAGTAGAAGGATCCCGGACTCTGCTCGGTTCCTGCTATTCACCGATAGCTCCGAGCATGGTTATCCAGACCCACTCGCCGAAGGTCCTGGCCGCGCGTAAGACCCTTATCGAATTGCTATTCGCCAGTCACTGCGGTTTTTGCATGATTTGCGATAAAGCCAATGTCTGTAACCTGCGTCAGTTGGCCGCCGAACACGACGTGGGACTTTCCCCGTATCGAACGCGGAAGCGCTTTTATCCCCTCGAAGACAACGCTTATATCCAGATAGACCGTACCAAATGCATCCTCTGCCGCAATTGCGTCAAGGCTTGCAATGAAATTGCCGGGAACGGCGTGCTGGGTATCGCCTATCGTGGTTTCGATAGCAAGATCGTGATTGATAACGACCAGCCGCTGTCGGCGGAAGCCTGCCGCGACTGCGATGCGTGCATCAAGGTTTGCCCTACCGGCAGCTTAACCAAGCCGAGGAAAATGGGCGAAGCGAAAACCGGCGTATCGATGATCATTAAATGACCGTGGCTGTGGTGTGAAACATGATGGTCGAAACAAAGACAAAACCTCAAAACGAAAACGTGCTGGTACGGCTAAAGGAAGTCCAGGATAAGCTGGGCTATATCCCGGAAGAATCTATTAAAGAGCTCGCTCAATCCAGCAGTGTTCCGGTGAGCCAGGTTTACGGTGTCGCTACTTTTTATTCGTTTCTCACCGTTAAACCGAAAGGCCGGAACATAATCCGCATATGTCAGAGTGAGCCGTGCCATATCAAGGATTACCAGATTGTTAT
>Ga0209514_10004759_pt1 | contig 18007 bp, 14 predicted proteins | sample Subgrocontami58m_FD_187452 | JGI IMG/M metagenome (GOLD analysis project Ga0209514, IMG submission 187452) | Subsurface groundwater microbial communities from S. Glens Falls, New York, USA - GMW37 contaminated, 5.8 m (SPAdes) (version 3) | ecosystem: Environmental > Aquatic > Deep subsurface >...
TGCCAAAAAGGAAGGCGCCGTGATGCTCTATACTTCCTCCGGCGTGGCCGTCAGGCAGGCGCTCGTACCTAAGGCGAAGGAATTGTTCGGTCTGAACATGGATGTCATCGTGGCAAAGAGCGATGAACTGACACAAAAGATAATGACCGAGAGGCAGCGTAGTTTGTACTTCGCTGATGTTTTTATCGCCGGGACTCAGATCATCATGTCTCCCCTGTCCGGCATCCTGTCCCCTCTGCATGATTCTCTCATCCTGCCCGAGGCCACGGACCCTAAGGCCTGGCCGAACGGACAGTTGCCGTTTCTGGACAAGAACCGGTTAGGCTTGTCCCTGACGGGCGCCTACTGGTCGTACATTCTCGTCAATACCGACATGGTGAAGGAAGGCGAATTGAAATCGTACGCCGATCTGGTAAATCCCAAATGGAAGGGAAAGATGATCATGTTCGACCCCTCGGGCGGGGGGGCGGCGGTTTACTGGGTCAATTTTGTCCTGAAGGTTATGGGCCAGGAAAAAGGGGAGAAGTTCTTGCGCCAGTTGGCGACGCAACAGGACCTGGTGCTTACCAAGGACGCACGGCTGCAGGGTGAATGGGTGGCCAGGGGCAAGTATCCCATCGCCATCGCTCCCTCGATGGGGGCCGTAACTCCGTTGCTGAAAGCCGGGGCACCTATCGCCTGGGTCAGGGTGAGAGAAGGGGGGCTGGTGCATCCTTCAGGCAGTGTTTTCGCTTTTGTGGATAAGCGGCCGCATCCGAATGCGGCCAAAGTAATCTTGAACTGGCTCCTGACTGCCGATGGCCAGCAACTTTTCAGCAAGGCCTTCGGCCAGCCGGCAACAAGGCTGGGTATACCGACGGAGGGCATCGATCCCTTCACCGTTCCGAAAGCGGACGAAAAGGTCTACCGTTTGGATGAAAAGTTCATTGCAGACGTGGAGACCAATGGGCGGGAATTTGGCCGTAAGTATTTCGGACACCTGCTGCAATAATTAGTAATGCGCAGGCGATTAATGAATCGCCCCTGCATGTCTTCCCGGATCTCAGCAACAACATCATACCCGGTCCCCGAATGTTACGTATTTTTATAGGGATACCAGACCTTGCGCACCACGGCGGGTGAAATCTTTATTACCTTGGCCGGGTATTCCTCTTCGCAGAGGAGGCACTCATAGCAATCCTGGGGATAAGCAGCCTGCGCTTTTCCAGTTTCCGGATCCTCGGAAAAAACGTCCATCGGACAATCGTCAATGCAGATGCCGCAGCCGGCGACGCATCGTTCCTGATCGAATTTCTTGATACCCTTAAGGAGATGATAAAGTAATGGAACTCACGGAAGAAGAAGTTTTACAGATATTGAAGATGAAGAAAGCATTCATGGCGGGGGCGAGCTTGGTTTGCTTCTTATTGCTACTTGGCTTTGTACTCCTCCCATGTAAAAGGAAGTTCTTATCAAATCAGCATGCCGATGATGGACCCGACGGAGAATAAAAAATGAATGACATTGACTTTGTAGATACAACGCTCCGGGACGGGGATCAGAGCCTCTGGGGTTATACCACCACGACCGGCATGATCCTGCCCATCGCCACGCTCCTGGACCAGTCCGGCTTCCGGTCGATAGAGCCGGACGGGCTGATCAGCGCCAAAACCCGCATCAGGGAACTGCACGAAGAGCCCTGGGACCGCATGACCCGCCTTGCCCGGATTATGACCAGGACGCCCCTTTCGGTCATGTCCGGTTGCAGCGCCGGCCAGTTCGGCGTGGCGCCGCTGGCCTTCCGGAAGTTGCGCCTGGAGTGTATCGCCGCCAAGGGCATCCGGCGCACGCAGATCACCGGATTCCTAAATGACATGCGTTTCATGGTTCCCGAGACCCTCCAGCATGCCCGGAAAATTGGGCTGGAGACGGTACTGGGCCTGGTCTACACCGTCTCGCCCAAGCACACCGATGAATATTACGCCCGGAAGACGCGGGAGGCGTTACAGCTGCAGCCGGACCGCCTCTACCTCAAAGATCCCGGCGGCCTGCTCACACCCGAGCGCATCAAGACCATCATCCCGGCCATCCTGGCGGAGAGCGGCGATGTCCCGGTGGAGCTGCACAGCCACTGCACCACCGGGCTGGGGCCGCTCTGCTATCTGGAAGCCATGCAACTGGGCATCCGGACCTTTCACACGGGTATCCCGCCCCTGGCTAACGGTCCGGCGCTGCCCTCGGTGCTGAACGTCGCCCGGAACGCCCGGCTCCTGGGCTTTAACCCGCAGATTGACGAAGAACTGGTCAAGCGGATTGCGGACCACTTCCGGTTCATCGCCCGGCGGGAGGGGCGGGTACAGGGCGCGCCTCTGGAATACGATTACGGTCAGTACCTGCATCAGACGCCCGGCGGTGTCATCTCGAACCTGAAGCGGCAGCTGGGGCAGATGCGGATGGGCGGGCGGCTCGACGACGTCCTCAGGGATACGATCCAGGTGCGCCAAGACCTGGGCTATCCGATCATGGTCACCCCCTTCTCGCAGCACGTGGTGACACAGGCGACGATCAACGTGATGCTGGGCGAGCGGTACCGGCAGGTGACGGATGAGCTGCTCCAGTTTTGTCTAGGCTATTTCGGGGAAGAAGCCAGTTCGGGCGTCGACCCGGAAGTGAAGGAGATGATTCTGTCCCGGCCGCGGGCGAAAGAACTGGCGGACCGGGAACGCACGGAGCCGTCGCTGGCCGAATTGCATGACCAGGTGGGAGGCGGGGACCTCTCGGATGACGAGTTCGTGCTCCGGTATATGCTGGGCGGTGACAGCGACCTCAAGGCCATGCGGCCGGCCCCGCCCATCAGGGAATATCCCCTGGGGAACAATCCGCTCCTCGTCCTGGTCGCGGAACTGGGGAAGCGGAAGGAACTGCAACACCTGGAGCTAAAGAAGAATGGTCTCTCTCTCCTCGTGAAAAAGCAGGGTTGACGACAATGGCAGGAGAAGGAGGAAGTTGAGCAATGGCGAATAACCCCCAAGCACGGACCCATCCCTGGTTCCCCATTGAACGGGAGCCCAAAATAATGACCATGGATAAACCCCTGATCATCGAGAGTGCCTGCCCCGGCTGGCAGCCCGGCGGCGAGAGATTCCCGGCCGTGCCGCGCACCATCGCCGAACAGGTACGGGAGATATCTGATTCCGTGAAGGCGGGGGCCATCGCGGTCCACGTCCATCCCCGGAACCCCGAAACAGGCCACATGGAGATGAGCCCGCAATTACTCAAAGAGGTCATGGATGGGGTGTTTGACGAAGCGGGCGACTGCGTGACCCTTCCCCATTCCTGGTGGCCCGTGACGGGCGGCGAAGTGGACTATATCAGCCATACCGACGAACTGCTGGAGCTGGGGCAGGGCAATAAATACGTCCAGGGATCGGTCATTCTACCTATCGGCCATTACGCCGAACGCCGGAAGTCCCACTTCAGCGACGCCACTACCATCGCGGGGATAAGGCACCTGGAAGCCTGCAAGGTCAAGCCGGTGTATCTGCTCTATGATTCCGCGGCCCACTGGCGCTTTAAGCGGGCCGTGCTCGATGAGGGGGCCTCTACCTGGAAGCCCTACGTCATGTGCCTGAATTTCGGCAAGCACGATGCCCATGCCATCGAACAGGACCCGTGGTCCTATCTGCAGCTGATCACCAACTACAACATGGTGCAGACGACCATTCCCGACAGCGTCATAGGCGTCTATCCGGGCGGACGCAACTGGCTGCCCATCCTGTGCCTGGGGATCATGATGGGGGCCAGTATCGTGCGGGTGGGTATCGAAGACTGTTACTGGCTCTATCCGCACAAGGACGAAATTATCAAGAAGAATGCTGATACGGTGAAGATGGCCGTCGAAATGGCCCAACTGCTCGGCAGGCGGGTGGTGACGGACGCCAGGGAAGCGAGAAGCATTCTGGGGATCGAGCTGACGTCAAAGTTGTAAATGGCAGGTGAAATGTATCATGCTGGTAAGGAGGGATGTTATGGGTAAACGTTACGGGAATGTAGGCTTGGGGTCGCTGCTTTTGGCGACAGTGGGAGGGATGGAGCTGCTGCGTCCCATGCTGGCCATGGCGTCCCGGCTTCCGGCGCAATCTTGAGGATATCGTCCATGATGAAACATACGACAGCTCCAAGCTTCGTTCTTCCGAAGCTGTGCTCAACTCTATCGCGGAAATCCACCAACGCCGGGCCGCAGGCTCTCAGGGCAAATGACAAAATGACTGGTTCTGTACAAAACACTGTCACCTTCCACCGGCGCGAGCGCGGGGAATAATCCACATAATAATGCAGGGGCGATTCGGAACTGTTTCTTACGTAAGATGTTTATTAATCGCCCCTGCATATCTTCCCTGATCTCAGCAAAAACATCATACCCGATCCTGGAATGTTACGTATTTTTATAGGGATACCAGACCTTGCGCACCACGGCGGGTGAAATCTTGATTACCTTGGCCGGGCATTCCTCTTCGCAGAGGAGGCACTCGTAGCAATCCTGGGGATAAGCCGCCTGCGCTTTTCCAGTTTCCGGATCCTCGGAAAAAACGTCCATCGGACAATCGTCAATGCAGATGCCGCAACCGGCGACGCATCGTTCCTGATCAAATTTCTTGATACCCATATTAAACCCCCTTTGCCTCCATTGCCTCCATCTTGATCGGCAGGTTCACCGGAATCTTGGTATGTTCCTTGGGTTTTACCGGATAGCGGTACAAAGGCACCGGCACCTTCCTGGTCCGGATGCCGCCCCTGCCGTCGCTCGCCTGCACTATCCACTTTAGCCAGTTGATATTATCCTTATAGGGGAAATCGATTCTCATGTTGTTGGCCCTCGTCTCTTCCCTGATAAGGCTGCTATGAAAGATCAACTCGGCGCACTGCAGGTAAGGGGCCACCCGGTTGGCTTTCACCAACTCATGGGGGTCCTCCGCCTTGAGGGTCTTGATCCTCGTCTTCCACTCCTTAATGTTCTGCAACAATTCCCTGATGCTCTGGGCGGACCGGAAGACGGATATCTTGGCCACACTCAGATATTCATGGAATTCGTCAAAAAAATCATCCGGCCTTAACCCGGACTTGGCCTTAAGCGGCCCCGTCTGCTTCCGCAGCAGGCTTTGGGCCTGGCTTTTCACTTCCGGCTGGCAGCCATTCTCGGCGGCATACTTGGCGGCATATTCTCCGGCCCTGTATCCCCCGACACAACACGAAGCAAGATTAACCCCGCCCACGGAATAGGTGCCATGAGCCGGGAAGCCGCTGGACTCGCCGGCGGCGTAAAGGCCGGGCAGCGTGGTTTCGCCGTAGATGTTGGTGCTCATACCCCCGCAACGGATATACATGGGGCCGGAAGTTACGACGTACTTGATCGGCCGTTTCCGGAAATCAATGCCCTCTTCCTTCATAGCGTTGACAATCAGGCGGGTAGTCGGCATGGTATGCAGTTTGTTCATGCTGTCTTCGTCCAGGTGCCGCAAATCCATATAAATTGGCGCCCTGCCCTGCAGGCCCTCCGAGACGATGGCCAGTCCCAGGTCTTCCCTCCTGCCTCGCTCCAGTAAATCCGGCAGGTACTTCTCCATGAATCTTTCGCCTTTGGCGTTAACCAGCTTCATTCCCAGTCTCTGGTAGGTATTGAGATGGACGCCGATATATCGGTCTTCAAAGCCCATTTCGTCGAAACAGCGGGAAAATTCCATGTTTCTGACATCGGCCCCGGCGGCAAAACCCTGGGTAATGCCCTCGCCCGCTCCCATAAACATGCCCGTACTGCCGGAGGCCATGACCGTAGCCCCGGCGTTGATTACAAAGCCCTCACCCGTGCGGGTTTGCAGCCCCACTGCTCCCACCACCGAGCCGCCGGAGGGCGTAGCACCGTCGGAGGTCAAAAGACCGGTAATCATCACCCGCTCCAGCAAAGTCACTCCGATTCCCTCCACCCTTTTTCTCATGACATCCAGCATCTCCAGGCTGGAAACGGAGGTGATACGCGTATTAACATGGTTAAGGCCGACGTGGCGGTGGATTTTACCATTTGCGTCCCGTTCAAAGGTAAGCCCCCAGTCCTCCATGTCTTTCAATCTTTTCGGGTGTTCCTCGAGCATCAACCGGACCCAGTCCTGGTCAGCCAGATACTGCCCCTTCTCGCTTATCTCTTTATGCCAGACATCCAGGTCGTCGGTGGCATCGGGACAGAGGATCCCGGCGCCGGAAAAGGCGCTCTTGCCGCTTTTACCAACTTTGGCGATATCCACAAGAATGACTCTGGGAGCCAGTTCCTTCGCCCGGGCAGCCGCCCAGACCCCGGAGAGCCCGGCCCCGATCACCAATACATCACATTCAAGCTGCTGCATTGCCCACTCCTTTCTATAGACTTATTTCGGTCCGGCGAGTTTAGGAAAAAGGACCGGTTGTGTCAAGGGAATAATTCCCAATTGTCAAGCTGTTATCATTGACAAACTGTTCTAAGTTTCCTATACTCCCCGCGGCTGCTGCAACAAGTGCCCATTTTTCGAAGGAGATGCCATATGCATATGTGGGAAGCCTCTTTGGAGGGTTTACTAATGGTTCTTCAACCGTTCCCAATGATGATCATGGTCCTCGCCATCATATTGGGAAGTGTCGTCGCAATCCTTCCGGGTGTCGGTTCGGTAGCGCTGCTTTCCATGGCCTTGCCTTTTGCCATGGCGCTCCCGCCCCCGGCCGCCATTGCGCTCGTGGTCGGCATACATGCCGTGGCGAATACGGCCAGCGGGCTAACCTCTTCGCTGACGGGGATACCAGGCAGCTCGGCATCCGTAGCCACGATACTTGACGGTTATCCCATGGCCAAAAGGGGAGAGGGCGCGAGAGCTGTGGGCGCAGCGGTGTGGTGTTCGGTGATGGGAGGTGTTTTTGGCGCGCTGATTCTGACCGCTATATTGCCCTTGATGCGCCCCCTGGTCCTTGCCATGGGAGCTGCAGAGATGTTTATGATGACCCTCTTGGGGGTAAGCATGGTGGCCATGCTCAGCGGCAAAGCCAAGATGAAAGGTCTGATCGCAGCGGGACTGGGCATCATGATTATGATGGTGGGTCTGGACCCCAAGTCCGGCACGGAGAGATGGGTCTTCGGCCAGGCTTTTCTCTGGGACGGGATTGACCTCGTCCTGGCGGTGATGGGCATTTATGCAATGCCGGAGGTCATTGCCTTGGCAGTGTCCGGCACCAGCATCGCCGGCGATGCCCCCAAAATGGGCAGGGGCATGATTGACGGAGTCAAAGATTGCTTCAAGTACTGGTTCCTGACGTTGCGCACATCCGCGCTCGGTGCCGTGTTTGGCATCATCCCGGGCTTGGGCTCGACGACAGTAGCCTGGCTGGCATACGGCCATGCCGTGCAGACGGAAAAGGACGGCAATTTCGGCAAGGGTGACATACGGGGCGTCATAGCGCCGGAGGCCGCCAATAATTCTGTGGATGCCGGTTCCTACATCACCGCCCTGGGATTCGGCATTCCCACCGGCACTCCCATAGCGCTGATCCTCATTGTCCTCATCGCTGTCGGGATAAAGCCGGGACCTTCCATGCTGACCGATCAGTTGCCTTTGACCTTCTCGATCATCTGGACCTTAACCCTCGCCAACGTGATAGGCGGAATCGGTGCGTTGGCCCTGGCAAATCCCATAGCCAAGATGACCTTCTGGCCCGCGCGCGTCATTGTGCCTGTAATTGTCGTCCTGGTTTATCTGGGCGCCTATACGGCCAACTTTGCTATGTCCGATTTTGTGTTGCTCATCATCTTCACCGCCTTGGGCTTCTTTATGAAGCAGTTCGGGTGGCCCAGGGCACCGATGCTGCTCGGGCTGGTCCTGGCAGGGCCGATGGAGAAATACCTCTGGATAGCGGCAGGGGCGTACGGGTTTGACTGGCTGCTCCGCCCCGGCGTGATCGTCATTTTCCTGTTCATCGTGAGTTCCGCAATCCTGTTGCCGATGTGGCAAGCCAAACAGAAAGCAGCGGAAAAGGCAATATTAAAAGAAGCAGGAATTGCCGTGGAAGAGGCAATATTAAAAGAAACAGAAATAGCAGCGGAACTAAAAGAGCAGCGGGGGATGAAATTCAGACCTCAGTCGATCCTGACGCTGTTTGTAGTGATTTTGCTGGGCATTGGCATTGTCTCATCCCTAACATGGCCTTTTCGCGCCAACATTCTGGTGCTCACCATCGGAGGAGCCTGCTGGATAATCTCAGTCATTCAATTATTCCGCGAATTGAGATCTCAGGACGTGGCGGAATCCTCCGGCATGGACATCGAATTGACCGACGATCAGAAAATGGAAAACGCGCCTATGCGGATTATCAGTGTCAGTCTCTGGCTGGTGGGTCTTATCCTGGGCATCTGGTTCCTGGGCCTTTATGTCGCCGTTCTGGCCTGGTCATTCCTTTATGCCTATCGCCATGGCTCGCGCTGGTGGGTGGCGGCCATAATATGTGCTATTTGCTGGGCCTTCATGTATGGCCTGCTTGACCGGACGATTCACATGCCTTTCCCCGAACCCCTTCTGCCGTTGCCACGATTCCTGACGGGGCTATAGGCTTCTCTGCACCTAACCGAAGCCTCACCTGATCTATCGAGATGCATGTCCACCAGACGGGTGTGGATGCGGGAGGTTGTCCCGCATCCACATCATGATGAGGCTTGCGGGAAGAGACCTTCTTCAGTCCCTCGGCAGCCCGCAAATAAGTCTGCGTGAAATCGGAAGGGTCAGGACCCGCGTACAGGGGCTTTCTTGCTGTTTACTTGGCCCCAAGGCCGTATTTCTTGAACAGGCCCTCCATATAGGCTACGGCTTCAGGTTTGACGTCAAGAGCTGTTCTCATGAGTTTCTCGCTTTCCTTGCCGGTGCTGATGTCATATTCCAGGGCAAAACTCTTCTTCAACAGGTCGTTGAACTTTGGGTCCTTTGCCATCTTGGTGTAGGCGTCAACCAGTATGTTAACGATCTCCTTTGGTGTCCCTTTCGCAGCGGAAGTAAACTTGAACACATATCCAGGTGCCACTACAGCCAAATATGCTTCCCAGGCGATGCCCGTCGGCTTCTTGTCCCCCAGGAGGTCGGTGAAGACCGGCACGTTGGGAAAGTCGGGTCGAGCCACGAATTTGCCCCCCTTCAGAATTCCCAGTTGGGCCAGGGGCTCGGCTATGCCTTCGTTTATGACCGCCTTCACATTCTCTCCATCGCCGAAGGTGTGCACCTCCCCGCGCCTGAAGGCCAAGACTATCTCACCGGTACCTCCAAAGCCCGGCAGCCAGCCGATATTCCATCCCAACAATTCTTTCCCGAATAGCGGCACAACCTCCCAGGTCTCGTCTCCCTGCCGGGTGCCCACCAGGACAGGGCGCGCGCTTGGATCATTCAGCCTCTTGACGGCGTCTTTGCGGATGCACATTACGGGTCCGGGCTCTCCGATGTTGCCGATCAGCGGCATTTTAAGGAGGTCATATTTGACAATGCTGCGCTTCCTCTGTTGACCGCCGACCAGGGTAGCGGAGCCATGGAAGAGGCTAAAACCGTCGGGTCTGGCCTTCTCATAATAGGAGTTGGCAGCTATAACGCCGCCTGCACCGGGCTGGTTGCGCACGATGATGGTGGGATTCCCGGGTATGTATTTCGGCAGAAATGCGGCAACGGCCCGGGCCGTGGTATCGGTGCCGCCACCAGGCGCCGTGGCTGCAATGAGTTCAATTTTCTTACCCTGGAAGTAGGGCGCAGCCAGTACCGGGGCAACACATACCATAAGCAGGATAAACGATGAAAAGACTGTCACCTTACAAGAAAACTTAGTCATCCGGAACCTCCTTTTGTAAAAAAGTGAACAATGGAACGGTTTTTTCAGCATTCTGCTGCTCTAAAAGAAAAAATATTGTTGAAGTGTAAACATCACTATAGCAGATTTGCAAGAAAAAATATTGGACCTTGGTCCAAGAGAGACCGGCACAATAAGGTAAGGCAAAAAGTGGTGTGCCATCTTAGATTTCTAACCGGGCAGTATTTAATCAACGGTGTCATTCCCGCGCACCGGCGATAATCCGGGAATTCCGGGGAAATCGGGCTTACGATTTCCAGTTTGCCCATAATTTCATTGCCATACTTCCTCATCGGTGCAATAAAGCATGTGCGATACAGATTCATCTTTCAGAAGGGATCTCTCATATGATGAATATCGACCGGCAGCGTTCGAAGATATTCTATGGCTGGTGGATCGTCTTTTCCACCTCCACGGTAATGCTGTATACAAGCGGAATCGTTCACTTCGGGTTCACGGCCGTGTTCGAGCCCATAGCCGACGAATTCGGCTGGAGCTATACGCAAATTTCTCTGGCCGCTTCCTTGCGCGGCCTGGAAACTGGTTTACTGGCCCCGGCTGTGGGACTGCTTGTTGATCGCTGGGGACCGAAGAGACTGATTTTCTTCGGCTGTGCCGTCACCGGCCTCGGCCTGATATTGCTCAGCCACGTTAATTCCTTGCTGATGTTCTACGGGGCCTTCATCATAATATCCATCGGGGGCAGTTTTACCAGCCATACCGTTACGATGTCGGCTGTATCCAATTGGTTCCGCAGGCGGCTGGCCATGGCTTCCGGCATCATGGCCAGCGGCGCCGCCCTGGGTGGCATCCTGATACCGGTCATAGTTATCCTGATCGACGGTTTGGGGTGGCGGACAGCCTTGTTTTTCCTCGGACTCGGCACCTGGCTTATTTGCCTGCCGCTGTCGCTCCTGGTCCGGGATAATCCTGAAAAGTACGGCTATCTACCTGACGGTGACGACCGGGAAAGGACATTTACCGCCGGCGGCCCGACGAAGCCGGCGCGGCATGTCGATCTGAACTTTACCGCCCGGGAGGCACTAAGAAATCGGGCCTTCTGGCATATCGCCGTGGCGATGTCCCTGCATGCCCTGATCATGAGCGCCATATTGACCCATGTAATGCCCTATTTAAGCAGCATTGGCATCTCCCGGGGAATCTCCAGCGTTGTGGCCACGGCCATACCGGTAGCGAGCATCTTAGGGCGGCTGAGTTTCGGCTGGTTCGGGGATAAGTTGGAAATGAGGAGAGTGGCGGCCGCAGGGTTTGCCCTCCTGGCATTGGGGCTAATCCTTTTTGCTTATATCGATACGCTCGGGCTGTGGCTGCTGGCGCCTTTCCTTATCATTTTCGGCCTCGGCTTCGGGGGAAACGTTACCATGCGCACCGTCATGCTGAACCGGTACTTCGGCCGGGAGAGTTTCGGCAGCATCCTGGGCATTGCCATCGGCCTGATGACCGTGGGAAGCATCATCGGCGCCCCGCTGGCCGGGTGGATGTTCGATCAATGGCATAGCTATCGGATCGCCTGGCTCGCGCTCGCCGCCTTAAGCTGTGTTTCTATCTTCATTATTATGGCGGCAGCGCCCCCTGCGGCGGCAACAACCAAATAGCTCTAACCAACTTGTCTCCCGGCTACATAACTGAGGAAACTGCTCCGCAATACAAACCTCCAGCCGCTTTCCCAGCGCCCTGGCAACCCGGTCCAGGGCGGAAATATTGATGTCCTCTGCCCGGTTTTCGCTCCGGGAAATCACCATCTTTTGAGTTCTGACTATTTCTCCGCCTGACCGGCAAAGTACAGAACGGCTGAGGCACGATAGGTTGGTGTAATCTGAGACGGCTTGCCAGCGTCCAGCGCATAGCCGCCGTCCGCATTGCGGCGACTGGCCACGAAACGGTAAATGGCCTCAAGGTCAGGTTTATCCTTTAAAATGCCCAAGGCTCGCATCACCGTATAGGTGGCTGCAAAGTCAGCGGCCTTACCTTTTGCAGCAGCGAATCCATCGCCTTGTCGCTGAGCGGCCTTTAAGACCTTGCCCGCAGCGGCTCTGTCCTTCAAGGTACCGCCCAGGCGCGAAACGGTGACCACGGCATGGGCCGTGTCATCCACTCCCTCACCGTAACTGCCGTCCGGTTGGCGTGTGGCCTCAAAAGCGTTTACCCACTCCGCAGCCTTGGGAGAGGTCATCTTCATATAATCCAGGGCACCCGCGGCAAAGTATATATCAGGGTAGAGGCTTTTGGCATTATTGGAGAAAAATTCCACGATCTTCTTGCCGTTCTCGGGCGCCGATCCGCGAATCACCCCCAGTGCGCTCGCCGCGGACCAGGTACTGCGGATGTCGGGCGCTCCGCCGACCTTCTCGGCATATCCACCCGATTCATGGGCAAACTGCTGGATAAATTTTTCCACTGCGCCCTTATTATTGACTTCTCCACCCAGGTACTGGATGGCCCGGATGGCGTTCGACGTTGCCCCCAGTTCGGAGGGACCGCTCTTGGGGGAGGAACGGAAGCCGCCGTCAGCGTTCTGCAGGCTCCCAAGGAAGGTCAGGGTGGCCTTGCGCTCCTCCGGGCTCATAGGCCCGGCCCAGGATGGCCATGCAAACATCAGGATAGCCATAGACAGGATGGCACAGGATATTATCAGCTTCATACGCGAACCCCTCCTTTCAAACTCTTAGTGTTTATGTGATGAGAACCTTCTTTATGCGGGAAGTATAAGAAAAACTGCCCTCTACGTCAATGGAATAATGGGGAACAACACTTCACCTGTCACCTCCAATGGCTCCCGGCCAGAGGTAATAGAAACCCGTTGCCAGGTTCAGGCCCTCCGGCAGTTCGATGTTGATTAAAGACAACCTTGGGTCTTCAGTTGCGACCCCGGCGATGCTGTATAGATTATCATCGGGATGCTCAGCGCGACGATACAACACAACCCGGGCATCATCCGGAAGGCCGGCCAACCGCTTCGTCTCCTTGACGGCATCGCTTAGGTAACCGATTTTGTCGATCAGGCCCAGTTTCAACGCCTCCTCCGCGAGGAACAACCGGGCGGTGGACATCTCCGCCAGTGCCTCCGAATCCAGTTGGCGATGCTTCCTGACCAGAGATGTAAAGCGCTCGCCAAGATGGTTAATGGTCCCCTGGAAGAGCTGCTGCTCTTCTTCCGTGCTTTCCCGGAAAGGCGACCCCATATCTTTGTTCTTGCCGAACTTCTTCACATCCACGCCAAGGCCGAGCTTATCCATCAGGCCCATAACCTTGGGCCGCAGAAATATCACACCTACCGAACCCGTCAGACTGGTCGGGTGGGCCATGATCATGTCGGCCGGCAGAGACATATAATATCCACCGGAAGTCGCCATATCCATCATGCAAACGACGACCTTGGCGTTAGTCCGCTCTTTGTAGGATATAATTTCATGATACAGAAGGTCACTGGCCGTAATCGTACCGCCCGGAGAATTGATCTTGAATAAAATCGCCTTAATGCGCTTGTCCTGCTCGGCCTTCTTCAATTGCGAGACAACCTGCTGGACCATGCTCGGGGAAGAGCGGAGCAGACCTTTTTGGGGGTTGTCTGAAATCACGCCCCTGATGGCTACCAGCAGAATTTTATCACCGCCGCTGCCTTCGATAGTGAATTCCTTGAGAGGATCTGTTGCGTCGGTAAAAAGTTTTATCCGGGGGCCGGCACAAGCAGTGAGCAGAGACAAGACCAGCATACCGGCAATAAGATGAAGTCTTTTCATTTAACTCCTCCTATGTGGCTGATTTTCAATTTCTTCGTTCTTTCGGGCCAAAACATATCAGAAGTGCTGAAGAAAACATATCAATGATTATCGTTATGATTTGGGGCCGTGATGATTGTGCTTCAGACACATCATTGGGCCCCCGCTGCCGCAGCAGGCCTTCATTTTTCTTGACACACATTACGCTTTGCTCTACAAAAACACACCGGCAGGAAAAAATTCCCGCATAGCGGGCGGTCTTCCTGGAGCTGCAAAACAAAGTGGCCATGATTACCGGTGGCGTCCGGGATCGGCCAGGCGTCTTACCTCCTTTGAGCTGAGGAGGGCGCCTTTTTATATTTTTTCTATTCTTTAGTCTTCAATTCTCAGGGGAAAGGAGAAAATATGGCGAAAAAATTAGGATTCATCTTAATGATTCTGATCTCAGGATACCTGTCCGCCTCCATCGAGGCCAGCACTGCAAAGCCAGTTTTGCCGCCGACGGAAAAGCCGGCGGCAAAAGCCTTCGATCCGCAGAAATGGAACACGATTCTCACCGAGGCAAAGAAGGAAGGGCTGGTCCGGATCTATGCCACCTGGGCCCCCAACACGCGAAAGACGCTGACCGAGGCATTCCTGGCTAAATACGGTATTTCCCTGGAATTTGTCGTCGGCCGCGGCGCCGAACTACAACCCCGGATGGAAAACGAACAACGCGCCGGACTCTACCTCGCGGATCTGATCGGGTCGGGAACCAGCACCTTTCTGTCCAACATGAAGCCGGCCGGACTTCTCGGCCCGATTGAACAGATGCTGATGCTTCCCGAGACCCTGGACCCCAAGGCCTGGCCGGACGGCAAGGTACCTTTTTCCGATGAAGCCCGGATGGTCATACCGATGACCGCCAATGCCCAGCGCTATCTCACCTACAACAAGACCATGATCAAAGAGGGGGAGCTGACCTCTTACCAGGATGCTCTGAATCCAAAATACAAAGGGAAAATCATCGTCAGCGATCCCACCATCTCCGGTTCGGGAAACGCCTTTTTTTCCCACCTCGCTCACAGTTGGAGCGTCGAGCGGGCCAAGGATTTCTTCCGGCGCCTGCTGAAGGAACAAGAGGCAGCCGTCACACGTGACTACCGGGGACAGGTCGAGGCCATCGCCAAAGGCAAGTATGCCATCGGTCTGGGCACGCAGGGGACGGCTGTCGCCAATTTCCTGGACCTGGGAGCGCCGATCCAGAATGTACCCCTTAAAGATGTGGAGATTTCCCGCGAATCCGGCGTGATGGCGGTGCCCAAGAAGCTGCCTCACCCCAATGCCACTACCGTTTTCATCAACTGGCTGTTGACCAGAGAGGGGCAAACCATCTTCTCCCGGAGCAACGGCACGCCGGTCATCAGGCTGGATGTACCTAAAGAAGGAATTAACCCCATATTCCTCGTGAATCCCGGCGATAAAGTTACCGATGATAATGAAGAATACATCGCCTTCAAACGCGGGATGAGCAAAGTGGCCAGGGAAATCATGGAGGCCTACGAAAAGAAGTAATGGGGCGGGAACGTTCTTATTTTATAAAGTGAGGAGGAGAAGATGAAAACGAAGATTCGTATCGTCACCCTTTGTTCCCTGGCAATCTTATTGGCATTTGGCATGGATTCGACCGCTGCTCCGAAAGCGGGCCCGGCCGCAGATCCAAAACCTTCGCCCTCCGTTTCGGCGGACTGGCAAAAGAAATGGGACGACACTTTGGCGGCCGCCAGAAAAGAGGGTGAGCTGCTGATCTATTTGAACGGTCCCGCCAGCGCGCGGACAGCCTTGCAGGACGCCTTCAACAAAAAGTTCGGCATCACTTTGAATATTGTCATGGGCTCCGGTTCCGTGATTTCCAGCAGGCTGGATTCGGAATATCGGGCCGGCATCCATCAGGTGGATGCTGTCCTGGCCGGCGCCAGCTCCTCCATGACCGCCAAGAAACAAGGTTTTCTGTCGCCGATACCGCCGCTTTTCATTTTGCCGGAAATTATTGACCCCTCCGTCTGGCTCGGCCAAAGGCTGCCCGCCTTCGACAAGGAAGGGATGATATTTCCTTTCTTATCCCAGGCCATACCACCGGTCATTTATAACAAGAGCATGGTCCGGGAAGGCCAGATAACGTCGCACCTCGATCTGCTCAAACCGGAGTGGAAAGAGAAAATGGTGATGTTTGACCCTACAATTTCCGGGGCATCCCATGCCTGGGTAGGCCGATTGACCCAGGCCCTGGGAGTGGATAAAACCAACGAATTTCTCACGGCCCTGGTGACGCAGCAAAATGTCATGGTAACGAGAGAAATGGGGCAGCAAATGGAATGGGTAACGCGGGGGAAATATGCACTGGCCATCTTTCCCCAGACCCCGGCCGTTTCCCAGTACCTTAGCGCCGGCGCCCCGATCGAGGCTGCACCCTTTAAGGACATGACGGGTGTTTCACCCTCCAACGGCGTGCTGGCCCTTCCCAAACATCCCGCCCACCCCAACGCCGTTATCATATTTGTTAACTGGCTATTGAGCAAGGAAGGTCAAACATTGGCGGTAAAGAGCATCGGTTTGCCCAGTGCCCGGCAGGATGTCCCGCCGGAAGGCGTGAATCCCATGTTTGTCGTCAAACCGGGGTCGAAGCTCTACATCCAGAACGAAGCGTTTGAAATTCAGGTTCAAGGCTGGTCTCCCGCCTGGAAAAAGATCTTCACTCAGGCCCGCGGATAGACCCCGGCGGCATGTCGGTTTGCCATTGGATAAGAAAAAAGGAGATACTATATTCGTGCCACCTGAAAAGAAACAAAGGATTCATTACGCCTGGATCATCCTCCTGGCGGCCTGTGTCCTCAACATAGTCAGCCGCGCCGATTCGGCCTCTTTCGCAGTGTTTATCGACCCCCTGGTTAAGCTCTTCGGATGGCGCCGGGGGGATGTATCGCTGGCCTACTCCCTGGCCTTTATCGCCGGGCTGCCCGCGGTGGTTCTCATGGGCTGGCTGGGCGATCGTTATGGGACCCAGAAGTTAATGATCGGGGCATCGCTGGTGATTGCCACGGGAACTTTTCTCCTCGGGACGGTAAGCGAACTCTGGCAGTTCTACGTTTATTACGGGTTATTCGTCGGCTCCCTGGGCAACGCCGCTTTTACCGTGTTGCTGCCGGTAGTCCTCACCCGCTGGTTTCATCGCCGTCTGGGATTGGCTTCAGGCGTTTATTGGGCGGCCATGGGGCTGGGACCGATGATTTTCGCCCCCCTCTTCCGGTGGCTGATAGAAAGCCATGGCTGGCGGTGGGCTTTCTCGGCCATGGCAATTGTCGTGGGCGTCATTCTGGTAACCTTTTCCTCCTTAATCAGAAGCAATCCCCATGAAAAGGGCTTAACTGCCTACGGGGCGGAGGGCGCGCCGGTAGAACCACCGCCCCTGCCGGCGCCCGGCATCCTGCCGCCGGGCCTGCGGGAGGTCCTGGCCAAGCCGGCTGTCTGGTCTTTGATGGGCATCCATCACCTCGGGTGCGTCGGGCACTCCATCGTCCTGGCTCATGTAGTCTCCATGGCGACCTTCCAGGGGGTGTCCGGGGTAAAGGCGGCGGGTGTCCTCAGCACCATCGCCGCCTTCTCGGTGATCAGCCGCTTCGCTTGCTCCATTCTTACCGAAAGGCTGGGGGGCCGGTTTCTTCTCTCCATGGTGCTGATTGGCCAGAGCACCGCGGTTATCATCCTCCTGCTGGCCCATGAAGCCTGGGTTTTCTACCTCTTTGCCGTCGTCTTCGGCCTCTGCTACGGGGGGGAGATGGTAGGCTTCCCCATCATAAACCGCCAGTTATTCGGCACGAAGGCCCCTCTCAGCTCCATCTACTCCTTCGAGATGCTTGGTGCCAGCACCGGCATGGCCCTGGGAGGATGGCTGGGCGGCAGTCTTTTCGATCTTACCGGAGCCTATACCTGGTCTGTCCTGGCCTCGATAGCAATCGGCTACCTGGGACTGCCGCTCGCCCTCTCCCTGCCCCGCCGCGGGCAAACGGTCATGGCCGGCACAAGAACTGCGGAAAGCGTTGAGGCGCCGCTGCCGGAAAAACCGCTCCAGCCCGCCGATACGCAATAGGCCGCTGCGGGAAGGCGGAAAGATGAATACCGCAACAAAGGGTTAATAGGAGAAAAATAAAGATGAGTGTCATCAGCCTGAATGTCAATGGTCATAGCCATTCGGTCGACGTAGATCCCGAGACGCCCCTGCTTTACATCCTCCGCAACGATCTCCAACTGAACGGCGCCAAGTTCGGCTGCGGTGTGGGTCAGTGCGGGTCATGCACCGTCATTGTGGAAGGGGAAGCCGTCCGGTCCTGCGTCACAACCGTCGGCTCGGTCAAAGGCCG
>Ga0209514_10004760_pt1 | contig 18004 bp, 16 predicted proteins | sample Subgrocontami58m_FD_187452 | JGI IMG/M metagenome (GOLD analysis project Ga0209514, IMG submission 187452) | Subsurface groundwater microbial communities from S. Glens Falls, New York, USA - GMW37 contaminated, 5.8 m (SPAdes) (version 3) | ecosystem: Environmental > Aquatic > Deep subsurface >...
CCGGCACTCACCGCGTACGAGTCGGCGCACGCCGCGCCGATCTCGACGACCGCGCTGTAGCGCGCCACTCCACCCCACATTCGACACCTCCGCGGCAGACACGTCCCGTGCCAGGCACCAAGACGCGGCTCTTCGGGACATCCGCCGGCCCGAGCGTCGGCCACGACTCGCGTTCGCAGATCACCCGGCCTGCGGAAACACGTCCCTAACAGACGCGTCTGGCGCCAGGCACCAAGACGTGTCTGCTCGAGGCAGGGGTGGCGTGGGCGGAAGCGCGTCGAAGCGGCGTTCACGGCCGTGGGGCCGCGAACGCCGCTCCGATCGCAACGACGGCGCTTGGAGGGTTAGGCCGCCGAACTTGAGTCGTCCTGGGCTTGCACTTCCTGCTTCATCAGCCCGAGCAGATCGTGGTAGAGCTGCGCGAGGCCGGCCTCCGACAGCGGCCCGCGGTTCGCGCGCTGCAGGTACTGCAGCATCCACTCCTCGCGCGCGAGATCGACGAAGCCGATCCCGTGCTCTTCCTTGTAGCGCTTCAGACGCGCGACGAGCTTCAGTCGCTTGTTCACGAGCTCGACCAGCGAGCGGTCGAGATCGGAGATCTCCCGCCGCACCCCGAGGACGTACGGATCCTCGGGCGCGGCGACGGGCGGATTTTCGGTAGAGCTCATGCACCCTCCTCGGCGTGGCCTTCGTAGACTCCGACGACGCGCAACGTGCGCGTCACCGCGTCGAGCTCTCGTAGCGCGAGTTGCACCGCCGGCTCGAGCGGATGGCCGGCGACGACCGCGTCGAAGCGATACTTCCACGGTGTCGCGGGCAGCGGGCGCGACACGAGCCGCACCAGATCGAGCCCCGCACGGGCGAACGGCTCGATCGCCGCGAACAGGGCACCCGGCTTGTGGTTCGTCGCGAACGTGAACGCGGTACGCGCATCGCGCAACCCGCGATCGACACGCGTGTACGGCGCGATCGAGACGAAGCGCGTGAACGCGAGCGTGTCGCCGACGTCGTGCTCGAGCACCGTCAGCCCGTACAGCTCCACCGCCTCGTCACCGACGATCACCGCGACGGTCGGGTCGCCGTCCTCGGCGGCCTGACGGCCGGCCTCGGCCGTCGTCGACGAGGCGATCTCCGACGCCTTCGGCATCCGCGCGAGCAGGCTGCGGCACTGGTCGAACGCCGTCGGGTGCGAGCGCACGACGCGGATCTCGTCGAGCGACACGTCGGCCGACGCTGCGAGGCAGTGGCGGATCGGCAGGATCGTCTCGCCGACGATCGACAGCGCGCGCTCGTACAGCAGATCGTGCGTCTCGGCGACCGCGCCCGCGAGCGAGCTCTCGATCGGAAGCACGCCGAAGGTGGCCTCGGCGCTCACGACCGCGTCGGCGACCGCGCGAAAGCCCTGGAGCGGGACGAGCGTGTCCGCCGGGAAGAGCGTCGCGGCCGCGGCGGAGGTATGCGTCCCTGCCGGGCCCGGATAGGCGATGTTCGGGCTCACCGCAACCGCGTCGGCACGGGAAGCCCGCAACGCAGGCAGACGGTCATGGCCGCCCCCTTGCGCTCCGCGCGTTCGACAGGGAGGGGTTTCTCGCAACTACAGGTTGTCGTGCTGAGCGTGTGCGTCATCGATGGTCGACTCCTCGCAAACGAGTGCAGGTGTCCCGCGGGAGATATGAGCTAGCCGGGCGACAGCGGGGGAGCGAAAGCGCCGGCTAGCGCGTAAAGGCGAACGCGTAGAAGCCCTCGAAGGAGGTAATGCGGGCTTCCGGCGCGAGAACCATCAGGAACCACGGTACGGCGACGACGCCGCCACGTCAACAGCAAGTTGTTCCTTTACTGCGGCGCCGAACTCAGCCGTGGTCGCGCTGCCGCCGAGATCCGGCGTCGGAGAGGAGACGATCGCCGCCTCGACAGCCCCGCGCAGCGCCTCCGCGTCGTCGGGGCGCGCCAGGCCGTACTCGAGCAGCAGGGCCGTCGAGCGCAGCATGGCTGCGGGATTCGCGACGCCCCGCCCCGCGAGATCGGGAGCAGAGCCGTGCACGGGCTCGAAGAGGCCCGGGCCCCCGTCGGAGAGGCTCGCCGACGGCGCCATGCCGAGACCGCCGGTCACCGCCGCGGCGAGGTCGGAGAGGATGTCTCCGAACATGTTCTCGGTGACGATCACGTCGAATTGCTCCGGGGTCGTCGCCAACTGCATCGCGGCGTTGTCGACGAGCATGTGCTCGACCCGCACCTCCGGGAACTCCGGTGCCAGCTCGTCGACGACGCGCCGCCACATCCGGGACGTCTCGAGCACGTTCGCCTTGTCCACCGAGGTCAGATGACCGCTGCGCGACTCGGCGAGCCGGAACGCACGCCGTGCGATTCGCTCCACCTGGCGCGGGTGGTACTCGCACGTGTCGAACACCGTCCCGTCGTCACGCACGCCCTTCGCGCCGAAGTAGAGGCCGCCGACCAGCTCGCGCACGATCAGCACGTCCACGTCGGCCCCTACAGCCGAGCGCAGCACGGCGGGACGCAGGTTCGCATACGTGTCGAGCGCCGCTCGCAGGGCGAGCAGGCCCTGCTCGGGACGGACATCCGCCGCGTCGAACTCCGGGTCCCCCACCGGCCCCTTCAGCACCGCCGCCGACGAGAGACAGGCGTCGACCGTCTCCTGCGGCAGCGGGGATCCGGTCGCGCGGATCGCTGCGGCGCCGATCAGGCGCTCGTCGAGCACGACGTCGGGCGCGAGCACCTCGAGCGCGAGCCGCGCCTGCAGGGCGACCTCGGGGCCGATCCCGTCCCCCGGCAGGAGGACGACTCTCGCGCTACCCGTCGGCAAGTGCTCCCTCGGTGAGCGAGCGAGGCTGGCGGCCGCGCGGACGCGGCGTGAAGCCCGCCGCCTGCATCGCTTCGTTCCAGCTGCCGAACACGCGGGCAACCGTCTGGCGCGACGGATGGTTCTCGCCCGCCTGATCCCATTCGCTCGTGAGTGGAGTCCTGCTGTGCTTGCGATACCAGAGCGTGATCGCGTAGACGATCGTCTCGGGCGTCCAGCGGAACCCAGTCCGCGGCCCGGTTCTCATGCTGCACCTCCTGCGTGTCGGTGTTCGTTAGACCTGGACACCGAGGGTCTCCAGGATCTGGTCTGCGTCCGGCTGGACGCGAATCGGGTCGTAGCGGTCGGCCACGAGGCCCGGCGTCTTGAGGCCGTCACCCGTGACGAGGAGCACGACGCGGTCGCGCTCGCCGAGCTCGCCTCGCTCGACCGCCGCGCGGAGCGCGCCGAGCGTGACGGCCGGAGCGGTCTCGCCGAACACCCCCGTCGTCTCTGCGAGCAGCGCGATGTTGTCGACGATCTGGTCCTCGGCCACGGCATGGATCGAGCCACCCGACTCTGTCGCCGTTGCGACGGCGAGGTCGCCGTCGGCCGGGCTGCCGATCGCGATCGACTTCGCGATCGTGTTCGCGCGCACCGGCTTCACCTTCGTGCCGTTGGCGAACGCGAGCGCGACGGGAGAGCAGCCTTCCCCCTGCCCACCGAAGAGGCGCGGCGCCGGCCCTTCGACGAGGCCGAGCGTGAGCAGCTCGCCGAAGCCCTGGTGCACCTTCGTGAACATCGAGCCCGAGCCGATCGGGGCGATCACCGCGTCGGGCAGGCTCCAACCGAGCTGCTCCGCGATCTCGAACGCGAGCGTCTTCGATCCCTCCGCGTAGTACGAGCGAAGGCCGACGTTCACGAACGCCCAGTCGAGCTCGAACGACAGCTCGACGCTGAGCCTGCTGCAATCGTCGTAGCTGCCCTCGACGGCGATGATCCGCGCGCCGTAGATCGACGTCGCGATCAGCTTCTCGGGCTCGAGGCTCGCCGGGACGAGCACGACGGCCTCGAGGCCCTCCGCGGCGGCGCGCGCCGCGACGGCGTTCGCGAGGTTGCCCGTGGACGAGCAGGAGAGGGTCGTGCGGCCGAGCTCCAGCGCTTTCGCCGCGGCGACCGCCACGACGCGATCCTTGAACGAGTGCGTCGGGTTGGCGGTGTCGAGCTTCAGCCACAGCTCGCCGAGCCCGAGCGCCTCCGCGAGGCGGGGGGCCTGTACGAGCGGCGTGAAGCCCGGCGCGAGGCGCTGCTCCGGCGGTGCGGCGACGGGCAGCAGGTCCTCGTACCGCCAGATCGACGGCGGGCCTGCCTCGATCGACGCGCGGCTGACGGTGCGGCGCTGCTCGTCGCGGTCGTAAACCGGGTCGAGCGGGCCGAAGCATCGGGCGCACACCCCGATCGGGTCTAGCTGGTACTGCGTCTCGCAGACGCGGCACCTGAGGGCGGTGGCGGGCACTACGTGAGCTCCTTTCGTCTCTCGCTCGACATCCTCCGACCCGAAAACCTCGGATCGGCCGGGCTTGGCACCACACATCCCTGGACGGACATAGGTTGCCGAGGCGTCGTAGGGCCGGTTCCCTCAGCCTCTCTCGATGCGGAGCGGGACTCACCCGCGCCGTTGCTGCTGGCGGCACTATACAAAATGTAGTACCCGCCCGTCAAACCGTGCACCGCAGCACCGCCCCTTCCGAGGCCGACGAGACGAGCAACGCGTAGCGCGCGAGCACGCCGGTCGTGTACCGGGGCGGGGGCGCGACGACCTGGGCGAGCCGCGCGGCGATCTCGTCGTCGGAGAGCAGCACGCGCAGCTCGCGCGCGGCCACGTCGAGCTCGATCGTGTCGCCGTCGCGCAGCGCAGCGATCGGTCCGCCCCGCGCAGCTTCGGGCGCCACGTGGCCGACCATCAGCCCGTGCGTCGCCCCGGAGAAGCGGCCGTCGGTGATGAGCGCGACCTCGTCGCCGAGCCCCTCGCCGACGAGCGCGGCCGTGACGTGCAGCATCTCGCGCATGCCCGGGCCACCCGCCGGGCCCTCGTAGCGGATCACGACGACGTCGCCCGGCGTGATCGTGCGCGCCTTCACGGCGGCGAAGCACGCTTCCTCCGACTCGAAGACGCGCGCAGGCCCGCTGTGGAACAGCCGCTCGTGACCCGCGAGCTTCACGACCGAGCCCTCGGGCGAGAGGTTGCCGCGCAGGATCGCCAGGCCGCCCGTCGCCTTCAGCGGGCGCTCCAGAGGAACGACCACCTCCTGTCCCGGCGTCTCGACGACCGCCGCCGCGACCTGCGCGAGCGAACGCCCGTCGACGTTCGCGGCGTCGCCGTGCACGAGGCCTGCTTTCAGCAGCTCGCGCGCGACCAGCGCAACCCCGCCGGCGGCATGCAGATCGGTCGCGACGAAGCGGCCGCCCGGCTTGATGTCCGCGATCACGGGCGTGCGCTCGGCGATGCGGTCGAACTCGTCGATCGTGAGTGGAATGCCGAGCTCGCTCGCGATTGCGAGCAGGTGCAGGACGCCGTTCGTCGAGCCGCCCGTCGCAGCGACGGCGGCGACCGCGTTCTCGAGCGCGTCGCGCGTGATCACCTGGGACGGGCGCACGTCGTCGCGGACGAGCCGCATCGCGATCTTGCCCGCCTTGTACGCAGCCTCGGGCTTCGCGGGATCGGTGGCAGGCACGTCGTTCAGCCCCGCCGGGCTGATGCCGAGGAACTCGAGCACCGTCGCCATCGTGTTGGCGGTGAACTGGCCGCCGCACGCGCCGGCTCCCGGGCACGCCGCGCCCTCGAGCTCGTGCACGTCGGCGTTGCTCATCGTGCCGGCCGCCGCGGCGCCGACCGCCTCGAAGACGTCCTGGATCGTGACGTCGCGACCCCGGAAGCGACCCGGTGCGATCGAGCCGTTGTAGAGCACGAGCCCCGGCACGTCGAGCCGGGCGAGCGCCATCACGGCCGCGGGGATCGTCTTGTCGCAGCCGACGAGGCACACGAGCCCGTCGAGCAGATGGCCGCGCACCACGAGCTCGATCGAGTCGGCGATCGTCTCGCGCGACACGAGCGACGCACGCATGCCTTCGGTGCCCATCGAGACGCCGTCGGACACGGCGATCGTGTTGAACTCGACCGGCGTCCCTCCGGCCTCGAGGATGCCGCGGCGCACGTGACGCGCGAGCTCGCGCTGGTTCCAGTTGCACGGCATCGTCTCGATCCACGTCGTCGCGATGCCGACGAGCGGCCGCGAGAGCGCCTCGTCGTCGAGCCCGATGCCCTTCAACATCGCGCGGGCTGCGGCGCGGTCGACACCGTCGGTGAGCGCGGCGCTGTGGCGCTTCGCGGGATCGGAAGGGGCTGCGTACGGGTCGCTCATGCGGCGCCGGCTCCTGTCGTCGTGACTGCCAGATGAAGAACCTCGTGGTCGGGGAAGCGCTCGGCGAGCTGCGCGACGGCCTCCGCGACGCGCCCCTTCTCCGCCCACACGATCACCGTCGGCCCGGACCCTGAGAGCGTGGCGCCGAGGAAGCCGACGGGCGGGTCGCTGCGGATCGCCGCGAGCTGCGGCGCGTGGGCCGCGCGGTACGGCTCGTGCAGCCGGTCGCCCGAGCTGGCCGCGAAGAGCAGCTGGTTGCCGGAGGCGAGCGCGGCGCCGAGCAGCGTCGCGTGGATTGCGCTGAAGACGGCGTCGGCATGCTGCACCGCCTGCGGCAGCGATGCGCGCGCCTCCGCCGTCTTCACGCGCCCTTGCGGGACGACGGCGATCGCGGCCGCCGGGATGTCGTCGGCGATCCGCGCGATGTGCCCGTCCCAGGTCAAGCAGACGCCGCCCACGAGTGCTGCAGCGAGATTGTCGGCGTGCCCCTCGAAGGGAAGCCCTTCGGCCAGCAGCTCGTCGGCGTCGGGATCCTTCCCCGCTGCGATCGCCCCCGCCACAAGCCCGAGCGCGACCACCGCGGCGCTGGAGCCGAGGCCGCGCTCGCGCGGGATGCGGTCGGTGAAGGTGAACGATCGCCCCTCGGGCGACGCGAACCGCGCGAACGCCCGCACGGCGAGATGCGTCCCGTCCACGGGCTGCCCGTTCCCCTCCCCGACCTCCAGCTCGTTCCAGAGGTCGAGCGCGACCGCGGCGACGTCGAAGCCGGGGCCGAGGTTGGCGCTCGTGGCCGGCGCCCGCACGTGGATCGTCATGCGGCGAGCCTCTGAACCGCGTCCGGATCCTTGAGGCCGTGGCCCGTGATCACGCAAACGACGCGCTCGCCCGGCTGCACCGCGCCGCGCGCGACGGCGGCGATGCCCGCCGCGGAGGCGGGCTCGCAGAAGAGCCCCTCCTCGCTACCGAGCAGGCGCCACGCGGCGATGAGCTCGTCGTCCCCGACGGTCACGACGGAGCCGCCCGAGCGCTCGAGCACGGTTTGCACCTCCGCACGATGATTGGGCTCGACGATGCGGATCGCCGACGCAAGCGTGTCGGCACGCCGCGCGGACTCGGTCGGGTGGAAGCGAGGCAGCTCTCCCGCCTGCTCGAGGAACCCGCGCCCGTACGCCTTCGTGTTGCCGCCGCCGCCGTAGGGCAGCGCGAGCACGTCCGGCAGCTCACCGAGCTGCTCGAGGATCTCGAACGCAGCGGTCTTCTGGCCCTCGATCCGGTGCTCGTTCGTCGAGTTGACGAGCACGACGCCGTCGACCGCGAGCCGCACCGCCTCGGCGTACGCGTCGGAGAACGAGCCCGGCACCTCGACGATCCGCCCGCCGACCGCGCGCACCTGCACGAGCTTCGAGCTCGCCGCCGCACCGGCCGCGACGATGATCGTCGCCTCGATGCCCGCGCGGGCGGCATACGCCGCGGCCGAGGCCGCCGTGTTGCCGGTCGACGCGCAGATGACGCCCGTGGCGCCCTCCTCGACGGCCTTCGTGACGGCGACGCTCATCCCACGGTCCTTGAAGGAGCCGGTCGGGTTCGCGCCCTCCCACTTGAGCCAGAGGTCGACGCCGAAGCGCTTCGACAGGCGCGGCGCGTGCAGCAGCGGCGTTCCTCCTTCGCCGAGGGTGACCGTCATAGCGGCCGCTCCGAGATCACGGGAGCAAGGAACGGGCGCCCGAGCACCTCCGGCAGCGCGGCGATCTCGACGAGCGCCGCCTGCACGGCGCCGAGCGGCGCGGCGTGCAGCACGAGCTCGAGCGCAGCCTGGCCGTCGTCCACGCGCTGCACGAGCTGGGCGATCGACACCTCGTGGGAGGCGAAGCGGCTGGCCGCGTGCGCGAGCACACCGGGGCGATCGGCGACGTCGAGGTGTGCGTAGAACGGCGAGCGCCACTCGCCGTCCGGGAGCTTGTCGAGCTCGCGCCAGCACGCGTCGTTCTGCAGGAAGCCGGTTCCGGCGGTGCCGACGACGCTGACGAGGTCGGCGACGACCGCAGATGCCGTCTCGATGCCGCCGGCGCCCGGCCCCTCGAGCGTGATCTCGCGGATCGCGTCGCCCTGGAGCATCACGGCGTTGAACGCGCCGTCGACTGCGGCGAGCGGATGCGAGCGCTCGACGAAGGCTGGCTGCACGCGAACGTCGACGTTCCCGTCGACGAGGCTCGCGATCCCGACGAGCCGCACGACCATGCCGAGGTCGGCGGCGGCGGCGACGTGCGCCGGCTCGATCTCGGTGATCCCGCGCGTGTCGACGTCCTCGAGCGCCACCCGCGAGCCGAACGCCACCGTCGCGAGGATCGCCATCTTCGCCGCGGCGTCGGCGCCGTTCACGTCGTCGGTCGGATCCGCCTCGGCGTACCCGAGGTTCTGCGCCTCGGCGAGAGCCTCGGCATACGACCCGCCTTGCTCCATGCGCGAGAGGATGAAGTTCGTCGTGCCGTTGACGATCCCGAGCACGCGATGGACGTTCGTGACGACAAGCGACTCGCGCAGCACCTTGACCACCGGGATCGCCGCGCACACGGACGCCTCGAAGCGCAGCTGCACGCCGGCCTCCGACGCGATCGCGAACAGGTCGGCGCCCTCGCGCGCGACGAGCTGCTTGTTCGCGGTCACGACCGACTTGCCGGCGCGAAGGAGCTCGCGGACGTATCCGCCTGCCGGATCGAGCCCGCCCATCACCTCCGCGACGACGCGAATCGAGGGGTCGTCACGGACGGCGGCGAAGTCCGTCGTCAGGACGCCGTCGGCGGCGGCGAAGGACCGCTCCTTGTCCGCGTCGCGGACGAGTGCGCGGACGATCCGCAGCCGGTGGCCGGTCGCCCGCTCGATCTCGTCGGCGCTCTCGACGAGCAGGCGGTTGACCGAAGCGCCGACCGTGCCGTACCCGAGGAGCGCGACCCCGACGTCAACCGACGCCATGTGCCTCCGCGCCCACGCCGTGCAAACCCTCGACACCGGCGAGCTCGCGCAACTCCTTGCCGACCTTCTCGAGCTCCGCGGCGCGCTTCGCGCCCTGCTCGCGCAGCTCCTTGAACCGCGGACGTCCCGCGGCGTCGTCCTCGAACAGCTCCTTCGCGAACGCGCCGCTGCGGATCTCCTCGAGCACAGCCTTCATCCGCTCGCGGACGCCGTCGTCGACGATGCGCGTCCCCACGGAGAGGTCGCCGTACTCGGCGACGTCGGAGATCGAGTAGCGCATGTACTCGAACCCGCCTTCGTAGAGCAGGTCGACGATCAGCTTCAGCTCGTTCAGGCACTCGTAGTACGCGATCTCCGGCTGGTAGCCCGCGTCGACGAGCGTGTCGAAGCCCGCCTGCACGAGTGCCGGGACGCCGCCGCAGAGCACGGCCTGCTCGCCGAAGAGGTCGCTCTCCGTCTCCTCCGCGAACGTCGTCTCGAGCAGCCCGACCCGGCCGCAGCCGATGCCGACGCCGTACGCGAGCGCAAGCTGCAGCGCGCGGCCGCTCGCGTCCTGCTGGATCGCGACGAGACCCGGCGTGCCCGCACCGGAGACGTAGAGCTCACGCACGCGATGCCCGGGCGCCTTCGGCGCGACCATGATCACGTCATGGCCCTCCGGCGGGGCGATACGCCCGAAGTGGATGTTCAGTCCGTGGGCGAAGAGCACCGCAGCGCCCGGTTCGAGGTTCGGCGCGACGTCGGTATCCCAGACCTCCTTCTGCAGGTGGTCGGGAACGAGGAGAGCGACGACCTGCGCCCCCTTGACCGCCTCGGCGACCGTGCCCACCTTCAGCCCGGCCTCCTCTGCGGCGACGCGCGACTTGCTGTCCGCGCGCAGGCCGACATGCACGTCGACTCCCGAGTCGTGGAGGTTCAGCGCGTGCGCGTGCCCCTGGCTGCCGAAGCCGACGACGGCGACCTTGCCGTCGAGGAGGTCGAGGTCGCCGTCGCGGTGAATCGTTGCCATGGGTTGAGCTCCTTGTCGTGGACTGAGAGAACGGGTTACGCGAGAGCTTGCTGGGCCGCTTTGCCCTTGGGCGAACGCGTCGCGCGGGTGACGCCGATGCGGCCGGTGCGCACGAGCTCCTGCAGGCCGTGCGGCCGGACGAGCTCCTCGAACGAGTCGACGTCCTCCGGCGAGCCGGTGAGCTCGAAGACGATCGCGTCGGGACCGAGGTCGGCGATACGGGCGTTGAAGACCTCGCCGAGCGCCATCAGCTCCGCGCGTGCGCTCGGCGGCGCCGAGACCTTGAGCAGTGCAAGCTCACGCTCGAGCGACTCACCCGGAGCGAGCTCCGTCACGCGGAGCACGTTCACGAGCTTGTGTATCTGCTTCTCGATCTGCTCGAGCGAGTGCTTCTCGCAGTCGACGCGCATCGTGATGTGCGACACGTCGTGACGCTCGGTCTCGCCGACGGCGAGACTCTCGATGTTGAAGCCGCGCCGCGCGAACATGCTCGTCACACGCGTCAGTGCGCCCGGCTTGTTCTCGAGCAGAACGGAGATGGTGTGCTTCATACGACCGGCACCTCCGTGACTGCGTCCTGATACTCGACCATGTCGACGGCGGCGGCGCCGGCGGGGATCATCGGGAAGCAGTGCTCGCGCGGGTCGACGCGGGCATCGACGACGCACGTCTTGCCGGAGGCGATCGCCTCGACGAGTGCCTCCTCGAGCTCTTCCGCGGTCTCGGCCGTGAACCCGAGCGCGCCGTACGCGCGCGCGAGCGCCGCGTAGTCGGGCAGGGAGTGGGTCAGCTTGATCTGCGAGAAGCGCTCCTCGAAGAACATGTCCTGCCACTGGCGCACCATGCCGAGGTAGCCGTTGTTGACGATCACGACCACGATCGGCAGCTCCTCGAGCGCCGCGGTCGCGAGCTCCTGGCACGTCATCTGGAAGCAGCCGTCACCGTCGACGCAGATCACGGTCGCATCGGGTCGCGCGGCCTTCGCGCCGATCGCTGCCGGAATGCCGTACCCCATCGTCCCGAGCCCACCCGAGCTGATGAACGTGCGCGGCCGGTCGCAGAGCACGTACTGCATCGCCCACATCTGGTGTTGGCCCACGCCGGTCGTCCAGACGACGTCGTCGCGCCCCGCGGTGAGCTCCTGCAGCAGCTCGAGCACCTTCTGCGGCTTCAGCATCCGCACAGTGTCGGATGAGCTTGGCTCGGCGCCGTAGCGCAGCGGGAACTGCTCGCGCCACTCGGAGATCTGGCGTAGCCACGCCTCCGTGCGGCCGGGAACGGCCTCGGTGGCGAGGAATTTCGCGAGCTCCGCGAGCACCGGCTTCAACGGCCCGACCACGGGCACGTCGGCCTGGCGGATCTTCGAGATCTCGGCCGCGTCGATGTCGAGATGGACGATCGTCGCGCCCGGCGCGAACGCCGACAGCTTCCCGGTGACGCGGTCGTCGAAGCGCGCGCCGACCGCGACCACGACGTCGGCCTTGTTGAGCGCGTAGTTCGACCACTTCGGCCCGTGCATGCCCGGCCACCCCACGAACAACTCGTGCGACTCGGGGAAGCCGCTCTTCGCCATCAACGTCGTCACGACGGGAAGGCGCGCGACCTCGGCCAGCTCGCGCAGCTCGTCCGTCGCGTGCGCGTTCAGCACACCCCCGCCGACGTACAGGATGGGCCGCTCCGCCGCAGCGATTGCTCCGGCAGCTGCCTTGATCTGCCGTGGGTGTCCACGGCGGGGCGGCTTCCATCCCGGGAGGGAGACGTCGTCGGGGTAGGAGAACTCGAGCTCTGCTTCCTGCACGTCGCGCGGGACGTCCACGAGCACGGGGCCACAGCGGCCCGTGCTTGCGACATGGAACGCGGCCTTGATGACGTGCGGCAGCTCGTTCACGTCCTGGACGAGCCACGAATGCTTGACGATCGGAAGCGTGATGCCGGTGATGTCGCACTCCTGGAAGGCGTCGGTGCCGATCAGGTGCGAGCGCACCTGCCCCGTGATGCAGACGAGCGGCGTCGAGTCCATCCAGGCGTCGGCGATCGGCGTGACGAGGTTCGTGGCCCCCGGGCCCGACGTCGCAACCGCGACGCCGACGCGCCCGGAGGCGCGCGCGTAGCCCTCGGCCATGTGGCCCGCGCCCTGCTCGTGCCGCGCAAGGACATGCCGCACGGTGGTGCCGCGCGCCATCGCGTCGTAGAGCGGCAGGATCGCGCCGCCCGGCAGGCCGAACATCACGTCGACGCCTTCCGCTTCGAGCGAGCGGAGGATGGCGTCGGCACCGGTCATTCTCATGTAGCCCCCCTGATCATGCGACTTCCGGCCAGAACTCGGCGTTGCGCAGCGAGAGCTGGAACCCCGCGACGACGCGCGCGGTGAACTCACGTGACGTCGCCCCGACGCCGAGGCGCAGGAGATCCGGTGTCTGCGGGCCGTCGACGAGCGCGGCCGACACGGCGCCGGCGAGCGTCGCCGCGGCTGCGACCGAGCCGAGCCCGTGCTCGAGCAGCATCGCCGCCGCGAGCAACATGCTGCTCGGGTTGACGATCCCGTGACCGGCGATCGCGAAGCCGCCGTCCGGCGACGGGACGAAGAGGCTCGGCCCGTGCTGTGCGAGCAGGCCGTGGGCGGCGACACGCGCCGTCGCAGGCGCGGCGGCGATCTCCACCATCGGCTCGGCCCACGCGGGCGCCACCGCCACGACGTCGAACCGACTCGCGTTGAAGGCGGCGAGCGGCAGCGCCACCCGCGGAGCGAGATGCTCGACCTCCACGTGGTCGTGCGCGAGCGCGACCGCGTCGGCGAGCTCGTTCCAGGCTGTGTCGCCGACGACGGCGAGGCGCATGCGGCGAGCCTCGGCCACGCGGAACGCCGCCTCGAGCGACCACTCTGCGGCGCCCTCGTCGAGCGGGGCGACGAACGAGACCTCGTCGTGCTTGCCGAACCGCACCTGCGTGACGCGTGCACGGAGATCGAGCTCCGCCATCACCTCGGCGAGCGCCGGCTCCTCCGCGCCTGCGACGAGGACGGCATCCGCGCCGAGCACGGCCGACCGCGTCGAGGCCGGAAACGCCTGGCCGCCGCGTGCCACGGCGATGCCGCCGAACGGCACGTGCGCCTCGTGGAGCGAGAGGCCGTGCAGTCGGGCCACGGCGTCGAGCGCGAGGACGGCCTCGGCCATCAGCTCCGGCGCCGTGCCGGCGCCCGTGAGGCAGGCGATCGAGGCGTGGCCGCTCACGACGTCACCTCGAAATCTCTTGTCGAATCGTCAACGTTGCTCCTGCGGGACACGAACACTTCCTCCTTCGCGTGCGCTCGAAGACGCACCTGTGATGTGGCGAGGTCGGTGTGTGCGCCGTTGTGCGGCGCGTGTTCGCGTCATCCCCCTTAGTGGGGGATAATCGAGACGACGACGAGAAGAATGAACGCGAGCGCGCCGGCGAGGCCGATCTGGCTCGAGGGAACGCGTGTCAGCGCTGCGGTCGTCATCGCCCACCCACCTTGCACGTCGTTTCGGCATCTGTCAAATCGGCAGGCGCGAAAACCGAACGACCGGGTTGCGGACGTCCGACGGGTGCGCAACACTGGCCCCAGGTCGTCGCCGCACCGTCGTGGCGCGCGACCGGGCGTTGAAGCCCGTGGGACTTTCGAGTCCCGCGGGCTTTTTTATTGGTCCAAACCAGCAACAGTGGGAGGGGAAGCGCGTGACCAAGCACGACTTGCTCATCGCAGCGAGCACCATCTGGGTGGTCGTCACGGCCGTCCTCGTCATCTTCATGCAGGCGGGCTTCGCGTTCCTCGAGGCGGGGTTGACGCGGATGAAGAACGCCGGCCACATCGCGGGCAAGAACGTGCTGATCTTCGGGATCTGCTCGATCGTCTACTGGGCGGTCGGCTTCGGGATCGCCTTCGGCGACGGCGGATTGCTGATCGGCACGCACGGCTTCTTCCCGTCCGTCACGTCGATGATCGCGGTCGGCAAGGCGCCGTTCGACTGGTTCTCGGAGATCCCGGGCGCCGCCGGCTACCTCTTCGAGGTCGCGTTCGCGGGCGTCTCGCTCGCGATCGTCTGGGGCGCGATGGCCGAGCGGGCCAAGCTCTGGGTCTACTTCGCCTTCGGCATCTGGTTCACGATCACGTACTCGATCGTGTCGCACTGGATCTGGAGCCCGGCCGGCTGGCTCTTCAAGGGGACGCTGACCGGCGGCGTCGGCATGCAGGACTTCGCCGGCTCCACCGTCGTCCACTACCAGGGCGCCCTCGCGGGGCTCGCCGGCGCGCTGATCCTCGGTCCCCGCATCGGCAAGTTCGGCAAGGACGGCCGGGCCAACCCGATTCCGGGCCACAACATCCCGTTCGCCGTCCTCGGCACCCTGATCCTCTGGTTCGGCTGGTTCGGCTTCAACCCGGGCTCGACGCTGTCGGTCGACTTCGGCGGCATGGGCTACTTCGCCTACGTGGCGATGATCACGAACATCGCCGCGGCAGCGGGCGCCGTCACCGGGATCGTGATCGCCTGGCTCAAGCTCGGCAAGCCCGACATCTCGATGATGCTGAACGGTGCGCTCGGAGCTCTGGTGGCGATCACCGCGGCGTCGGGCTTCGTCGCCCCGTGGGCGGCGATCGTGATCGGCGCCGGCTCCGGCTTCATCGCGGTCTTCGGCGTGATCCTCGTCGAGCGGATCGGGATCGACGACCCGATCGGCGCGGTGGCGGTGCACGGCATGTCCGGGGTCTGGGGCACGCTCGCGTGCGGCCTGTTCGCGGTGCCGCTCCTGGCGAAGAACCTCGCCACCGGCACGGGCGGCCTCGTCTATACCGGCTCGTTCAAGCAGCTCGGGGTGCAGGCTCTCGGCCTCGTCTGCGTGGGCGTCTTCACGTTCTCGACCTCCTATGCGGCCCTCTGGGTGATGCACAAGATCTGGGGCATCCGGGTCGAGGACGACGTCGAGACGGCGGGGCTGGACGTCTCCGAGCACGGGATGTGGGGCTACCCCGAGTTCTACATCCCGGTTCCCGGCGGCTACGGCACGGGCACGCATGGGCACGGCCGGCCGCACGTCGCGGCCCCGGCGGGCGCAGGTGTCACAGCGATCGTGGCCCACGGAGCGCCGGCCGCCTTCCAGGAGTGACCCTTTGATCGCTCACTCGTGCGGGGCGCGGCCGCCGGCCGCGCCCCGCAGCGCCGGAAACCGGAGAAAGAGCTTGACTCCGGCGCAACCATCTCTAGGCTGGGGGTCTCGATGGCGCACATGCTGAACGCAGGTAAGTCGGTCGTCTTCGCGTTCGCCGCGCACATCCGTATGCGCTAGTCGGCACTGCTCTCCGCCACCGCCGACTAGCAGCCACAGGCGGAGCGCAGCAAGACCTCTTCACCCTGTCCTTCCCGACCGGCGAGGAAGCCGACGTTGTCGAACGATCGACCCGCAGCACATCAGGCGATGCCGCCACCGATGCCACCCCCGAGGCAAGGCCTCTACGACCCCGCGTTCGAGCACGACGCCTGCGGGGTCGCGTTCGTGGCGCGCCTCGACGCAACGCCGTCACACGAGACGGTGCAGCGCGCGCTGACCGCGCTCGGCAACCTCGAGCATCGCGGCGCCGAGGGCGCGGACGCGAACACGGGCGACGGCGCGGGCATCACGGTGCAAGTCCCGGACGCATTCCTGCGCGCCCGGCTCGGCGGGATGCTGCCCCCTCGTGGCCTGTACGGCGTCGGCGTCTGCTTCCTGCCGCGCGACGCGGCCCGCCGCGCCGAGCTCGAGCGGATCGTCGAGGACGCGATCGCACAGGCGGGACAGCGTCTCGTCGCGTGGCGCGACGTCCCGGTCGACGGCACGAACGTCGGCGAGGTCGCGCTGCGCTACGCCCCCGTCATCCGCCAGGTGGTCGTCGGAGCGACGCCCGGCCTGGAGGGCGATGCCTTCGAGCGGAAGCTCTATGTCATCCGCCGCGTGGCCGAGCTGCGCGCCGGCCCGGAGCTCGTCGTGCCGAGCTTCTCCTCGCGCACGCTCGTCTACAAGGGGATGCTCTCGGCGCCGCAGCTCGCCGGCTACTACCCCGACCTCGTCGATCCGAGCTTCGAGAGCGCCCTCGCTCTCGTGCACTCCCGCTACTCGACGAACACGTTCCCGAGCTGGGAGCTCGCCCACCCGTACCGGCTGATCGCGCACAACGGCGAGATCAACACGCTGCGCGGCAACGTCAACTGGATGCGCGCCCGCGAGTCGCAGCTTCGGTCCGAGCTCTTCGGCGAGGACCTCGCGAAGGTGCTCCCCGTGATTCGTCCCGGCGGCTCCGACACCGCCGCGTTCGACAACGTGCTCGAGCTGCTCGTGCTCGCCGGCCGCTCCCTGCCGCACGCGCTGATGATGATGATCCCGGAGGCGTACGAGGGCCGCGACGAGGTTCCCGGCTACCTGCGCGGCTTCTACGCGTTCCACGGCTGCCTGATGGAGCCGTGGGACGGGCCCGCGGCGATCTCGTTCACCGACGGGCGCGTGATCGGCGCGACGCTCGACCGCAACGGCCTGCGCCCCGGCCGCTGGTACGAGACCGCCGACGGCTGGGTCGTGCTCGCCTCGGAGACGGGCGTGCTCGACGAGCGGCCGGAGAACGTCGTGCGCAAGGGGAGGCTGCAGCCGGGCAAGCTCTTCCTCGTCGACCTCGAGCAGGGCCGCATCGTCCCCGACGAGGAGCTGAAGCGCGAGATCGCGACGCGCCGCCCGTACGCGCAGTGGGTCGACGAGGAGACCGTGCACCTGAGCGACCTGCCGGCCGCCGAGAAGCCGCCGCCGCCGGCCGAGCCGCTGCGGACGCGGCAGCTGCTCTTCGGGTACGCGCAGGAGGACATGAAGGTGATCCTCGCGCCGCTCGCGCGCAACGCCGAGGAAGCGGTGAGCTCGATGGGCAACGACACGCCGCTCGCCGTGCTCTCGCGACGCAAGCCGCTCCTCTACTCGTACTTCAAGCAGCTGTTCGCGCAGGTGACCAACCCGCCGATCGACTCGATCCGCGAGGCGACCGTGATGAGCGTCACCGCGAGCGTCGGCTCGGAGCGCAACTTGCTCGACGAGACGCCCGAGCACGCGCGCCAGCTCGTGATCGCGAACCCGATCCTGCGCGACAGCGAGCTCGAACAGCTGCGCCACGTGCGCTCCGGCGTCTTCATGAGCTGGACGATCGACACGACGTGGCCCGCCGTCGAGGGCGCCGACGGCCTCGAGGGCGGGATCGAGCGGATCTGCGCGGAAGCGGACGTGGCGCTCGCTGCGGGCGCGAACATCCTCATCCTCTCCGACCGAAACGCCGGACGGGAGCGTGTGCCGATCCCCTCGCTGCTCGCGACGTCGGCGGTGCACAACCATCTCGTCCGCGCCGGCACGCGGCTGCAGGCGGGCATCGTCGTCGAGTCCGGCGAGCCGCGCAGCGTGCACAGCATCGCGACCCTCGTCGGCTACGGCGCGGCCGCGGTGAACCCGTATCTGATGCTCGAGACGCTCGCGGAGCTCGTCGAGCTCGGCTGGCTGCCCGAGGAGATGTCTTCGGACGAGGCGCAGGCGCGCGCGACGAAGGGGATCGCCAAGGGCCTGCTCAAGACGATGTCGAAGATGGGCATCTCGACCGTGCCGTCGTACTGCGGCGCGCAGATCTTCGAGGCCGTCGGGCTTTCCACCGAGCTCGTGGAGCGTCATTTCACCGGTACGGCGACACGCATCGGCGGCGTCGGGCTGTCCGAGATCGCCGAAGGCGCGCTCGCGCGGCATGCGCTCGCGTTCCCGGCGGGCGGCGAGCAGCTCCTGCCGGTGCTC
>Ga0209514_10004761_pt1 | contig 18000 bp, 16 predicted proteins | sample Subgrocontami58m_FD_187452 | JGI IMG/M metagenome (GOLD analysis project Ga0209514, IMG submission 187452) | Subsurface groundwater microbial communities from S. Glens Falls, New York, USA - GMW37 contaminated, 5.8 m (SPAdes) (version 3) | ecosystem: Environmental > Aquatic > Deep subsurface >...
CATGCTCTCCCATATCTCCATCGCCTGCTTCCCACCGACCCCGAGGGAACTGAAGATCCCCGAGGTGGCCCCTACGTGAGCGACCTTGATCGGCGATGTTTCCGCCCTGGGTACACCCGGATCGGCCACCAGGGCCAATCCGGCGACCAACGCAAGGAACCATCGACATCCAATCCTTCCTCCTGCCTTCATTTCGTTCCCCTTTCTTCGGGTCTACCCGGTTTTTTCCCGGCCGATGATCGTCTTCCACTCCTTCCAGCCGGTTCCTTCCCGTCAACCGCCGCCGCTCCCCCCGGTCGAATCCTCCCCCGCTTGCGGACCGGTCCCATCCCGGACCCTCCTTCTCCCGATCCTACCCGCCCTCCGCATGCGTTGATCCCGTCGAGGATCTCGCTCGACGTGGCGCCGAGATGGAAAATATGCTTCACTCCCAGGTTGCGCAGGTAGCCGGCGTCCTCCTTCGCAATCAACCCGCCGAGGATGATCTTCATCGTCCGGTCGAGTTTTTTCTTCTTCAGCAGGTCGACCAGGATCGGGACAAAGGTCATGTATTCCCCCGAGAGACTGCTGATCCCGATGACATCGACCCACTCCTGGACGGCCGTGTTGAAGACCTTCTCCGGCGTCTGGTAAGGCCCCAGGTAGATGACCTCCATGCCCGCCTCCCGGAGAACGTGGGCAATGAACTTCAGGCCGATGTCGTGACCGTCCGTCCCCATCTTGGCTAGAAGAACCCGTTTTTTCATCTGGCCCATCCGAGCGCCCCTCTCTTGGTATTGTCCCACCTCGTCATGCCGGTCCTTCCCTCCGTTCATTCAATTGCGAAAGGAAGCTCGACCATCTCATACGGGTCGTACGGTCGACCGTAGGAAATCCTCAGCACACCGTTGATCTCGCCTATCGTCGCCTTGCTCGAGACCGCGTCGATAATCGAAGGCATGAGATTCTTTTCCCGATCGAGCGCATCCCGGTACAATTTTTTCAAGGATTTTTCGGTTCTCCGGAAATCGCGGTTTTGCTTGAACTCCTTGACCCGTTGCACATGCTCCAGCCCGGGCTCCAGGTGCATCTTCCCGATTTTGATCAGATTGTCCTGGTCCTCCGGGATCTTGAAAACATTCAACCCCACGACTTTCCTGTCCCCGCTGTCGATATCCTTATAGAGGCTCACGGCGGACTCCTCCAGGACCTTCCGGAACCATCCGCTTTCGACCGCCTTGATGATCCCCCCCATGCCGTCGATCTCCTTCAGCAGGTCCCATATTTTCCGTTCCATCTGACCGGTCAGGTGTTCGACATAATAGGATCCCCCCAGCGGATCGGCCACGAGTGCGACCCCGCTCTCGTGGAGGATGACCTGCTGCGTCCGCAAGGCCACCATCGCGGACTCTTCCGTAGGCGTGCAGAGCGCCTCGTCATAGCACGAAAGATCGAGTGCCTGGCCCCCCGCGAGGACGGCGGACAGCGCTTCGATCGTTCCGCGGATCACGTTGTTGATCGGCTGCTGGGCCGTCAGCGAGGAGCCTGCGCCGTGGATGGCGATCTTCAGGCGCATCGAGTTCGGGTTCTTCGCATGGAACTTTTCTTTCATCAGACGCGCCCATATCCTCCGGGTGGCCCGGATCTTGGCGACCTGCTCGAAGAAATCGATATGGGAGGAACAGATGATCAACATCTGATGCGCAAAGGAATCGATGTCGATCCCCCGCTCGAGCGCCAACTCGATGTAACCGATCGCATTCGCCAATGCGAGCCCCATCTCCCTGATGGAATCCGCTCCCGATTCCCGCAGGTCGTAGGCATTGACCGTTACCGAATGCCAGCTGGGCATTTCCTTCACGCAATACTCGATGGCGTCCACGCCCAGACGAAGGCACATCTCAAAGGGGTTGTCGATGTCGTAGGAGCAATGCCGCGCCTGGATCGGATCGTTCTGCACCGAGCCGCGGATCTTTTTCAGGTCCAACCCCCTCAACTTCGCAAGGGCGCATACCTGCGCCAGCAGGATGGGGGCGGCAGCGCTGCAAACGGAAATCGAGAAAGTCATCGCTTCCATGTCGATCCCCTGGAGCAGCTCGTCCATATCGCGGACCGAATACAGGGGAACGCCCTGCGTACCGACCTGCGGACCCACGAGAGGATGATCGGCGTCCACGCTGAGCTGTGTCGGGGTATCCGGCACGATCGCAATGCCGGCCTGTCCTTCGCGGATCAGGAACTTCAGCCTCTCGTTCGTCTTCAGCGGTGACTCCAGCCCGCAAAGGTTCCGCGTGCTCCATGCCTTCCTGCGGTACATATCCTCGTGAATCCCCCGTGTGAACGGAAATTTCCCGGGGTCGTTCAGGTCTCTGACGTATTCAAGATCCTCGACGTCCTTCGGACCGTACACGTTTTTCACCGGAATCCCGGACCATGTCCGGTATTCCTCTCGGGGCGTCTTGCCCATCGTTGTCGTCTTCTTCATCTCATTCGCTCTCCCTGTCTCAGGTGCCTGCTTCCGGTCCTCGCATGCCGACCTCCGCATCCGGATTACGGGTATTTCTCCTTGAACATCTTTCGAAGCATGAATTTTTTCACCTTCCCGCTCGGCGTCAGAGGCCAATCCGCCTGTTTGAAAAAGACGACGTACCTCGGGACCTTGTAGTTCGCCATCCTCTCTTTGCAATACCCGATGATTTCGCTCTCCGAGGCCTCCTCGCCTTCCCTCAACTCGATGTATGCCGCGCCGACTTCCCCGAGCCTGCGTTCGGGAACCCCGACCACCTGGACCATCTTCACTTTGGGGTGGGCGGACAGGAACGATTCGATCTCGGCCGGATACGCGTTGGATCCGCCGACGATGAACATGTCTTTCACCCGGCCGGTGAGCTTGATGTACCCGTCGTCGAATCTGATCCCCAGATCCCCGGTGTGGAACCATCCGTCCCGGTCGATAACCTTCTCCGTCTCTTCGGGATTCTTGTAATACCCCTTCATCACGATGTCGCCCCGGACGCAAATCTCCCCTTCCGTACCGGGCGGCAGCTCCGCATGCAGGATCGGATCGTCCATCTTGACTTCGAACCCAGGGACATCGTCCAGGGTGGAAATCGGGAGCCCATCCGTAGAGATTATGTGATCGATCGTGTCGCCGACCTTCGTAAACGTCGTCACCGAAGTGGTCTCGGTCATCCCGTAGACGACCAGCATCTCCTTCATTCCGAGCTTGTGGATGATTCCCATCGCGACTTCCTTCGTGACCGGCGCCCCTCCCACCCATCCGCCTTTCAACGACCGAAGGTCGTGTTTTCCGAGCTCGGGATGATCCAGCATCATGATGAAATGCGTCGGTATGCCATCGAGCTGCGTGATCTTTTCCCTGGCGATCCACCGCATGGCCTCGGCCGGATCGAAAGACGACATGACAACCAGGGTTCCGCCCGTGATCAGGCAGGGGATAATCTGCGAAAATCCCCCGCCCACATGGAACCACGGCAGGAAGGCGAGGAACTTGTCGCTCTCGTCGAGGTTTCTCCAGTTGCAGACGCGGTACTCGTTTTTCAATATGCAATGCGTATGCACCGCGCCCTTGGGGTTTCCCGTCGTTCCGGACGTGTAGACGATGACCAGGTCATCCTCCACCCGGACACGCCGCTCCATCTCGTCCAGATCACGCTTGGCAACCTCGTTTCCCATGGCGAGCACGTCGCCGTAGGAAAAAGCTCCTCCCTGGCGATTCCCGCCGACGGCGACGAGGTTCTTCAGCAATGGGAAGCGCTTCGATACGAGGCGGCCCGGCGCGAATGAATCAATCTCCGGACAGACGGTACGGACCATCTCCAGGTAATTGATCTTCAGAAACTCCGGCATGAAGAGAAGGGTCGTTGCATCGCAGTTTCCGAGGATGTATGCGAACTCACTCGCCTTGTATCGGGTATTGATCGGTATCAGGGGAGCCCCGATCTTGCTTGCCGCGATCCACGTGAAGAGAAACTCCGGTATGTTCGGCAACCAAACCGCGATCTTCTCCCCTTTTTTCACTCCCAGCCGGAGCAATCCCTTCGCAAGCCGGTCCACTTCCTCCTTCGCATTTCGGAAGGTAATTCGTCGGTCCCCCCAAACCAGGATTTCGTTTTCCGGATATTTTTCCGCTGTCTCCTCGAACTGCTTTCCCAACGTTTGCCCGTCCCATATCCTCATCGATTATTTCCACCCCCGAGGCGGATTCCGCCGCCATGGTGGGCATACTTCCCCATGAAATCCCTCTTTCCGCCTCTCAAGACATTAGATTTATGTGCACCTAAGTGTTCCATTTTATCACTCGGAAAGTTTCTCCAAGATTTCCCCAAGCGCATATGCCGAATCTCCAACCAACTCCGCACATATCATCCGTCGACTAGCGGGATTTGCATGGAACTCGACGGCTGCTCCCTTGTCGGACCAATCCACCCGAGCAATCTCCCTGCAATCGGTTCCTCCATATTTCCCGGAAATGTTTTCGAACCGCTTGGCAAATTTGTAACTCAAGCGCCACATACGTGGATCATCTTTTTCGTTCAGGTTTCCGCGCGCGTAAAGACTCGATATCAACGCGATGCCTCCGAGCAAGACGCCACAAGTTCCTCCCGTACTGGCAACTCCGCCTCCGAATGCCCCGACGGCCTTAATTAAGGATTCATCGGTACGATTTAAATATTCCTGGCCCACGGCCAAGATCGCCTGGCTTCAATGGTAACCATGATGAAAGAGGTCGACCGCTTTCAGGCGCATGTCGTCAGGACTCATGCGCGCCTTCCTTCAAGGGCACTCGCATGGACAGCCCGTTTTACCCGGGCAACGATGTCGGCCGTAGACGTTCCAGGAGTAAATACATCCAGAACTCCCATTGATTTGAGTTTCGTGATGTCCTCCGGCGGGATGATTCCGCCGATCACGATCGGAACGCGGTCAATGCGTTTCTCCTTGAGCACATCGATCAGATTTCTGACGACCGTCATATGGGCGCCGGAAAGACTGCTGATGCCGATGAGGTCGACGCCCTCCTGCAACGCCGTGCTGGCGACCTGCCCGGGGGTAAGTCGTATTCCCCCGAAGATCACCTCAATCCCGGCGTCACTCAGGGCTTTGCTGACCACGTAGATGCCGGTGGTGTGCCCGTCCAGTCCGATTTTCCCTATCAATACGCGGGGCTTTCGTTTGACGTTCATCCTAGGCTCCTCCCATCTCTCATACCTTGACCGATGCGGTATGGATCTCTTGCGTCGTAACGTCCCCGTAAAACTGCCGCATGGCGTCGTAGATTTCTCCAACCGTCGCGTAGGTTTTAACAGCCTGGAGGGTCGCCGGGATCGTGTTGTCTCCTCGTCGGCACGCCTCGAGCAGCCCGTCGAGCGTAGCCCTTACAGCGCCGTTGTTCCGGGATGACCGCAGCTTTTCCAGCTTGGCGATTTTCGACTTCTCGAATTCCTCCGGAACGCGGAATATTTCCATCGGGAGGGCTTCGTCGCTCAGGAATTCGTTGACACCGACGATGATTCGCTTCTTCTTCCTCAGGTCCTCCTGGAACCGTCGCACATAGTCGGCTTTTTCCTGTTGGACCCAGCCGGAGAGAGCCGCCTGAAGCATTCCCCCCTGCGCATCGATCTTCCCCATCAGTTTCCAGGCCTCTTCCTCCAGCTGATTTGTGAGATTTTCCACGAAATACGACCCGCCCAGAGGATCAATGGTGCTGGCCACGTTGGTTTCGTACGCGATGATGTTCTGCGTGTTCAAAGAGACCTGAGCCGCCTGCTGACTCGGGATGCTGTAGCACTCGTCATAGCAGCTGACGTGCAGGGACTGGGCGCCGCCCAGCACACCGGCCAGCGCTTGAACCGTCCCGCGAACGATGTTGTTAAGGGGCTGCTGGGCGGTCAGGGACGCGCCCGACGTCTGGGTGTGGAACCGGAGTTGCCACGCCCGCGGGTTCTTCGACTTGAACCGTTCGCGCAGGATCCTCGCCCACATGCGGCGCATCGCGCGGCACTTGCATATCTCTTCGAAGAATTCGATGTGGGCGTTGAGCATGAAGGAAAACCGGTGCGCGAATTCATCGATCTTCAACCCCCGTTCCAGGCACACATTGATATATTCGATCGCATCCCCGAATGCGAAGGCGATCTCCTGGACGGCCGAACAACCACCTTCACGGCAGTTGTATCCGGAGATGCTTACCGTGTACCACTCCGGCATGTTCCGGGCGGCGAACTCCACAAGGTCCGCGAAATGCTTCATGTTCGCTTTTATGGGCAAGTCAAAGAAATGGCAGGAATGGAAGTACATGAGAACATCGTTCTGGGTCGTCCCGCGCAGCTTTCGAAAGGGGATTCCCTGTTTTTCAGCGACCGCCAGATACATGGCAAGGATGACCGGACCCCAATGGCTGTACGACACGCTAACTTCATCCAACCGGATCCCTTTAAACAGAGCCTCGAAATCGGCGAGCGAATCTATTGCGATGCCACCGAGACCCACCTCTCCACTCGCCATCGGATGGTCGGAGTCGTATCCGGTCAAGGTCGGCATATCGAAAACGAAATGGAGACCGGTTTGCCCGTGCCTGATCAGGTAGCGAAACCGCTTATTCGTCTCCTCGGCGCTCTGGAACCCGGTGATCGGGCGACGGGTCCATTGCCTCGCTCTATATCCCGTCGCATCAACCCCCCGCGTATAGGGATACTCCCCGGGGAAGGACAGATCTTCGAGATATTCGACGGGGGCGTCCGCAGGCGTATACAACCGTCTGATGGGAATGCCCGAACTCGTGACAAATTCCGATTGCAGTTCGGGAAATCTCTTCAGCCTCTTCGCTACCTCCTCGTTCTCCCACTTCTTTCGCGCCTTGAGAATGGCCTTGTTCACGTCATCCGACTGACCTCGGGCACTCCTCTTCTTCACGCTCGACCTGGCCATGCGCCCCCCTGGATTCTCCGATCAGATATGTATGTTGCCGATAGTTAATTTGTTTTCGGCAGTCTTCGTTTGTCGATCACCCTCTTCGCCTTCAAAGTGGACCTTTCCAGGCTTCCGGTATCGACAATGGATACCGGGACCCTGACCCCCAGGGACACCTTCATCGCCTTCGACGCTTCGCCGGCAAGATTGTCCAAAGCAGATTTTTTGGAGGGTTCCGTCAAGCCTGGGAAGGCAACCGGGTCGTACTCCGCGAGAACCGAGATCTCGTCCAGCGCGCCCTTTTTCTCCACAATGATCCGGAACTCCACTCCGATCCCTTTCGTCTTCCGGAGAACATCCTCGATCGCGCTCGGATAGACATTCGCCCCGCGAATGACCAGCATGTCGTCGATCCGACCCATAAGGCCATCAGGAAGACGGGGATACGTGCGCCCGCAACGGCAAGGGTCGTCGACCATGTAGCTTTCGTCTCCCGCCCACATTCGGATCATCGGCTGCGATTCCCTGTAAAGATGCGTGTAGACAACAGCGCCCCGCTTCCCCATAAGAACGGGCTCATTGGAATTACGGACGTCCACGATCTCCGTATAGACCTCGTCGGTGTACAGGTGAGTTCCGGCGTGCTCTTCGCATTCGATGTTCGTCTGGAACGGGCACATCTCCGAGGTGGAGCCGCTGTCGTGAACGCACGCGTCCCAGCTGTCCTCGATAAGTTTCCGGGTTCCGGGATTGCGGCCGCCGGGTTCCCCCGCCACGATGAGCATTCGAACCGGCGAATTGCGCAGGTCGAACCCCATCTCCTTGGCCACTTCGACCAGGCGGATCGCGTACGACGGAGTGCTCCAGAGCACCGTCGACTTGAGCTGGTGCATAAGACTCAGGTGGCGCTCCGACTCCGAAAGACCGAGCGGGAAGTTCGCGCTCCCGATCCGGTCCAGGCCGGCAAGCACTCCCCACCCCCCCAGCCACAGGCTGAACGGATATGTGATCTGCACCACATCGCAGGGCCGGATCCCTGCGGCCCATTGGCACATCGCCTCGATCTCCCCGATGCGGTCCCAATCGCGCCTGGAAATGCCGTAATAGGTAGGGATCCCCGTGGTCGTCCCGGCCGAACCATTGATGCGGACGACGTCCTCGATCGGAACCCCGAGGTAGCTCCCAAAGGGAGGATTCTCTCTCTGATCCGCCAACAGCATTTTTTTCTCGATGATGGGAACCTTTGTAGTGAAATCCTCCAGATGTTTGACATCCTCCGGTTTGAAACCATTCCGGTCGTAATGGCTCCTGTAGAACGGTATCTTGTGGTAAACGTAGTTCAACTGATGTCTGATCCGCTCGAGAATGACCTTGTCCCGCTGCTTCTGCGTCATCGTCTCTCGTTCTTCGTCCCAGTACCGCTTGTAGTTCGCGGCGTTTTTCGGAAGCGACATCGCGTTCTCCTTTCCGTCTCCCTCTATTCTTCGTGGCCGAGATAAGCCTCAATGACTCCTGAATTCGACATGAGTTCCTCGGACGTTCCGGACAAGATCAGTTTGCCGCTGTTGATGACGTAACCCCTTTGGGCCACCCGTAGCGCTTGCCGGGCGTTCTGCTCCACCAGCAGAATCGGTAAACCGTCTTGTGCCAGCACCCGCACATATTCGAAAATGTGTTGAACCAGGAGCGGGGATAACCCGAGCGAGGGTTCGTCCAGCATCAACAACCTGGGACGGGAAATAACAGCCCTGCCCAGTGCAAGCATCTGCTGTTCTCCCCCGGATAAGGTTCCCGCCGACTGGCCCCTGCGCGATTTCAGAATCGGAAATAGTTCAAATACGCGGTCGAGGTCGGATACCAGGTCCTTGTCCCGCCCCCTTCCGTTCGCCCCCATCAGCAGATTTTCGTAAACCGACATACGGCTGAAAACCTTCCCGCGTTCCGTAATGTGGACAAGACCTGCCCGGTAGATCTTCTCCGGAGGATCCTGCTCGATCCTTTTGTCCATGTACCGGATCGTTCCGTAAACAGGCCTGAGAATTCCCGAAATCGTCGTCAGGAGAGTGGTCTTCCCAGCCCCGTTCGGTCCGATGATAGCCACTGTTTCGCGCCCCATACCGAAGGAAACGCCAGAGATGGCCTCGATGGCACCGTATCGCACCTTCAGGTCGTCCACCTGCAGGATGTGGCTGTTATTGGTCGTCTTTTCCAAGATATGCCTCTACGACCTCCGGGTCTCGCTGGACCTGCAACGGTGTTCCTTCCATGATTTTGCAGCCGAAATTGAGGACCGCCACGTGATCGCAGATTTTCCTGATGAAGTTCATGTCATGCTCTATGACCAGAACCGTGCATCCCTTGTTCCGAAGGATCCGGACCCGCTCGACAATGTCCATGCTTTCCTGATACGTCATTCCCGAGGTCACCTCGTCCAGCAACAGAAGGGCCGGGTCCGCTGCGACAGCTCGAGCGAGCTCGAGACGTCTCTGGCTCCCGTAAGACAGCTCGCCGGCAAGCGCGTCGCAGTGATCGGCCAGACCAACGAAATCGAGCAACTCCATCGCACTGTCCTTCCGCTTCGCCTCTTTCCCGGATCCGAGCGAATGGAAGAGGCTGGCCAGCCCGTGCGGAACGTTCCTGTTCTGGCCGACGAGAACATTTTCGAGAACCGTCATGAAAGGAAAAAGCCTGATGACCTGAAACGTTCTCGACACCCCCATCCTGGCGATCTGGTGCGCGCGCAATCCCGTGATATCCCGGCCATCGAGGAGCACCCGCCCCTCGGACGGCGCATAGAATCCCGAGACGATGTTGAAGAACGTGGTTTTCCCCGCCCCGTTGGGACCGATCACGCCGGTGACGCTCCCACGGAGGACCCTCAGCCAGACGCCGTTCAACGCCTTGATCCCGCCGAAATTCTTGCTGACCCCCTCCGCGATCAACATGTCGTTTTCACTGCGAGCGGGTTCCGCGCATATGGGAATACCTCCCATGGACTCTCCGGACAAGATCCTCAGGAACCATTCCCTGAGGTCGGAGGTTCATGATCAATACGAGAATCGCTCCGTAGAAAACCATCCTCATGCCGCCCAACTGCGGAACACATTCCGGCAATATCGTCAGGATGGGCACGCCGACAAGGATCCCCCACATCGTCTGGCCGCCGAACACGAGGAACAATAGAATGATCAGCGAACGATGGAAGCCGAACGCGTCGGGATCGATATAGAACATGTAGTGCGCATAAAGGCCGCCTCCAATCGCGGCCACGGCGGCACCGATGCCGAACGACACGACCTTCAGGTAAGTGGTGTTCAGCCCCGTCATTTCCGCGACGGTTTCGTCCTGGTGAATCGCCCGCATCGCCCAGCCCAGCCTCGAATGCTCTATCTTCCATACCAGGGCGAGGGTGAGGATGACCCACGCATAGATAAGCGGAAGACTCGTCCCTACCATTCCGGAGAACCCGGCCGTTCCGCCGATAAACGGAATGTTCTTGAACATCACCCGGAAGATCTCCACGAGGCCGATCGTGGCGATCGCGAGGTAGAACCCCTTTAGCCTCAGAGCCGGAAACGCGAGCAGAACTCCGACGACGCAAGTGACCGCCGAGGAGATCAACAGAGCAAGATTGAGATTGAGCCCGTACGTGACCGTCAACACCGAGCTCAGGTAGGCTCCCAGCCCCATGAATGCGGCCACGCCCAAGGAAAACTGGCCGCAATAAAAGTTCAGATATAGGCTCAGCGTCAGGATCAAATTGATCCCGACATAGGCCCATATGACCGGCGACAACAGAACTCCCACCTCGTTCCCTTTCGGTTACAGCTTGTCAACCTGGGTAGATCCGAAAAGTCCCGATGGCCGAAACAGCAGAATCATGATCAGAAGAACCCACACGACGCCGTCCACGTATGCGGAGGACAGGTAGGCAACGACGAGCACCTCGATAACCCCGATGATCAGTCCGGTGAACATGGAGCCCCTGACTTCGGTCAAACCGCCGATCACCATGACCGCCAGTGCCTTCATGCCGATCGTCGACCCGATAAAGGGGCTGACCTTGCCCATGCGCATGCCGACCAGGATTCCGGCTGCTCCCCCGAGAGCCGACGACAGGATCAGGATGATGCGCGTGACCTGCCGTATGTCGATACCCACCAGACGGGACAGGTTCACATTCTCGGCCGCGGCACGCATGAATCGGCCGATTTCCGTTTTCTTGACGATCAGATCGATTGCGACCATCAACAGGACGGCGAACACGAACATCGAGAGCTGGAGATTCGATATGTACAAATCGCCGATCTGGAGATAACCGAGGTCGATCTCCATCGGGAACATCCGGGGTTCGGCACCGGATACAAGGCTCGCCAAATTGCTCAGGATCAGCGCGAACCCGACGGTCGCGAGGAGAGGCGCCATCGGATACTCCTTTTTGATGTACCGGAAACAGGTGATCTCCAGCAGCAGGCCACACAGTCCGGCCCCGGCTGCCGCCGCCATCACGGAGACCAGGATCGGTTGGTGAAGGCTTACGGCAACGTAAAGGCCGACGAAGCCGCCGATCATGAAGACTTCGCCATGTGCCAAGTTCAACAGGTTCAGAATGCCGAATATGAGGCTATAGCCGATGGCAACGAGGGAATACATGCTCCCCAGAAGCAGCCCGTTCAGCAGCTGCTGTAGAAACATCGAGTGCCTCTATCCATTCGTGCCACCCTCTCCGCCGATCCCGCTCCGAAATGAATCGCTATTCGAACCGCTGGAACCTCCCGTCCTTGATGATCAGGACGTAGGTCTGCTTGACACCCTCCCCGTCCGTGCCGATGCTCGTTGAACCGGTAACGCCCGGAAAATTCTTCACGTTCTGGAGCCCTTCCTTAATAAGCTGTCTGGAGGCCTTCAGATCCATGCCCCCGGTGATCTTTTGCTTTCGGAGCACGTCCGCGAGGATATAGATAGCGTCGTAGGTGTTCCCGTCGGCCCATGTCGGCTCCGGATTCTTGGGTGTCACAGCCGCCGCGCGGGCCCGGAACTTCTTTACGAAACTACTGACTTTGGGGTCGGGGTTATCGGGCCAGAAGGATGACGCCACGACCCAGCCTTCGACCGCCTTGCCGCCCTGCACGATGAATTCCGACGCGTAGATGCCCGAGCCGTCCGCGCCTTTCAGGTTCAGTCCCTGTTTCTGCATCTCCCGCGCAAAACTCGCGACCTCGCCGTAGATCGCCGCAATCGCCAGCCCATCGGGTTTGAGTTCCTTTAACCGTCCGACCTGAGCCGTGAAATCGATGGCACCCGTTTCCCATGATATGGGATTGCTCTCGTTCACAACCTCAACTCCCCGCTCCTTGTACATCGCGGGCAATATCTTCGCGGTGGCGACCGACCAGCCGTCCTTCGTGTCCTGCACGAGCGCCACTTTCCTGATCTTGTACTTCTTGATGAACGCCTCGATGGCCGGCCCGAGCATCTTGGCGTCGCTGACCGTATTCTTGAAGGACCACGGGCGGTTCTTGGCCGCGATGCCCGCGGCGGCGCCCGTCGCTCCGAAAATCGGGATCTCCAACTTGTTGGCCATCGGGAAGACCACGTTCTGCTCACCGCTCATCGCGGGACCCAAGATGACCTGGGCGCGGTCCTGGACAGCCAAGTCGCGCAGGAGGGCGACCGCCCGCTGATAATCGGTCCCGGTGTCCTTTACGACCAAATCCAACTTGCATCCATTGACGCCGCCCTTGGTGTTGATCTCTTCCACGGCAATCTGGGCCGCAACTTCCATCTTCTTGCCCCAATCCGCGCCTCCGCCGGTCTTCGACAACAGGCTTCCGATCCGGATCGGCTCGCCCCCGAATGCAGGTTGCAAAGTCCCCGCGCCGACGAACAGCATCAAGCCTGCGAACACACCGAATGCAACGAAACGCCCATAGGTTCTACCCATCTCATCCCCCTCCATCTTCGGTTCGGGTTGGGTACCGCAGACTACCCGCATCGATGCGCAAAAATCACTTCAACCCCAGTTTGCCCGCGACGATGTTCTTCAAGATCTGGGACGTGCCACCCCCGATGGGAAGAACCAGCGAGTCGCGAACATATCTCTGGATGGGATACTCCATCGTGTACCCGTAGCCCCCGAAGATCTGCATCCCTTGGAGGGACACCTGCTTGGCGACTTCCGAGGCGTAATATTTCGCCATGGCGGATTCCATCCCGCACGGCTTGTTCTGTTCCATCATCCATGTCGTGTAATACAGCAGAAGCCTTGCGGTCTGTATCCCTGTCGCCATGTCGGCGAACATGTGCTGGATTGCCTGGAAACGGCAGATCGGCTCTCCGAATTGCTTGCGTTCCTTCGCGTATTTCATCGCCTCGTCGAAAGCCCCCTGGGCCAGACCGACGCTGCACGCGGCAATCTCAAGGTGCTCCACGTCCAGGGAGGACAGAAGCTGCGCCCATCCCTTGTTCAGGCACTCCTCGCCGCCCAGCACGTCGTCGCCGGAGACTTCGACGTCCTCGAAGACGACCTCGCAGGCGGAGGACGTCTTGTACCCCAGCTTCGCCAGCTTCCTTACGCCGACGCCCTTTCGACGCCGGTCCACGATGACCATCGTCAGGCCCTTGTGTTTCGGAAGGTCCTTGTCGGAACGCGCCAGAACCAGGATATAGTCGGCGCGGTCCGCGCCGGTGATGAGCGTCTTGGTGCCGTTGAGCCGGTAGCTCCCCCCGCTCCGGGTCAGCGCCGTCCGGGCCGACGCGGCATCCGACCCCGCGTCCGGCTCGGTCAACGCGTAGGAGAAGAGGATGTCCCCCCCGGCGAGCCCCGGGAGGAATCGCTCCTTCTGCCTCTCGCTGCCGTTGCGCCCGACGTTCACGCCGCCGTAAAAAGCGCTCATGACGTATATCCACGCGAGGGCCGGGAAGCGCGCCGACAATTCCTCCACGACGAGGATCGCCCCAAGGATGTCGACCCCCGAGCCCCCGTGCTTCTCGTCGATCGTCAGGCCGGACAGCCCCAGCGGCTTCATCTTTTCGAGAATGGCCTCGGGGAACTCGTCCCGCTCATCGAGCGCTCGAATCGTCTCCGGCGGGCATTCCTTTCCGAGGAACTTCCGCACCGTATCCTTAAGCGCCTGGTGTTCACTGCTCAGCGCGAAGTCCATCTTCTTCTCCCCTTACGGTTTCGGTGGCTCACACTCAAGCCGACCCGGGAACGGCAACGGGTCTCCTGTACATCATCAGGACGTAATCCAGGGACATAACGGTCTCGTCCCTCTGATTCCTCACGTCCCAGGAGAACTTCATCACGCCGCGGTCGGCATGCCTCGTCTCCCGCTTTTCCGAAACCCGGGCGATCACGCGGATCGAATCGCCGATGCGGACAGGCGCGGGGATTTTCATATTCTCCACACCCAGCCAAGCGAGGATGGAATCGCCATAGAAGCCGGTCATATACACCAGCCCGATGGACATCGCGAAACTCAGGGGACCGTGCGCAACCCGTCCCCCGAATATCGTCTTTTTCGCGTACTCCTCGTCCATGTGGAGGGGGTAGAAATCCATCGTCAGCCCGGCCCAGTTCACAAGGTGCGCCTCGGTGATGGTGATGGACTGGGTCGTCACCGCGTCTCCGACCGAAAAATCCTCCCAGTATTTGCTGGCCATGACCGCCTCCGCTAAATGGCCGGCCTGAACTTGGCCAATGTAATTTCTTCGGTAGCCCTCTCGAACACCACCTCCACCCTCATCTCACAATCCACCGACTCCGGCGGGCATCCCACGATATTGGTCATCATCCGGACCCCCTCATCCAGCACCACGATGGCGACGACATACGGGACATCATGCGCAAACTCGGTGGGTTGATATGCGTAGACCGCCATGTACGAGTACACTTTCCCTTTCCCGCTGGCCTTGACCCACTCGATGTTCGAGGAGAGGCAGTTCGCGCAATACATCTTTGGGTAGAAATTGAATGCCTGGCAGTCCTGGCATTTCTGGATAAGGAGCTCGTGATTCCTGCATCCTTCCCAGAAAGGAGCGCTCCACGGCGACATCTGCGGCAACGGCTTCCCGTATGCTTTCACGGAAGTTCCCTCCCCAGAACCACGACGTGAGAGTCCATGAACGTTCCTCCCATCGACGTCTCCACGGCGATTTTCGCGCCCTTGACCTGGCGTTCCCCCGCCTTCCCCATCAGCTGCCTGATGGCCTCCACCAGAACCGCGAACCCGCCCCCCGCAGCCGTGTGCCCCTGCGCCAACATCCCCCCGTTGGTCGTCATCGGCATCTTTCCTCCCGGCCATGTGTTTTTTTCGAGGACAAAATGCCCGGCCTCGCCCCGCTCGCATATCCCCAGTCCCTCGAGCGTAATCAAGGGGTAGATAGGGTACCCGTCGTATATTTCCGCAATATCGATGTCCTTCGCCGTAATCCCGGCCATCGCGTAGGCTTCCTTGGCGGCTTCGGGGAACCCCAACCTCGTCAGGTCCTTGTCTTGGGATACACCGTAGTGGCACACCCGTCCTCCGAACCCGAGGGGGTATACCGGCGGATTCCGTAGATCCTTCGCCCGTTCCGCGGACGTGACGATGAACGCCGCGCCCCCATCCGCCAGGACGTTCCCTTCGCGCGTCGTTTGGTTGGTGGCGACCAGTTTGGACGACAACACCTCTTCCACGGTCAATTCACGCCGAAGCATCGCGTTGGGATTGAGGGCCGCCCACTTCCTCATCGAGACGACCACGGAAGCGATTTGTTCGTGGGTGGCGCCGGTCTCGTACATGTACCGGGTCGCGAATATGCTGCCGCACCCTCCCATGAAAAAGCCGAAGGGGGTTTCCCACTCCTCCGGAATGCCAAAAGTGGCAAAAAGATCGATCATCTCCTGAACCGGTGCCGATCCGGTCTTGTCCGATTGAACACACAGAATCGTCTTCGCCAGCCCCGCCGTTATCAGGCCGACAGCCGTTTTCAGCATCGTGGAACTGCTCGACCCCCCGGCAAAGACCTGCATATTGGTCGTCACCTTCCCCAAGAGGCCTAATTCCTCCACGAGTTTCGAAAAAACCATGTCCGTGTTGTACCTGCGGTTGTAGAACGTGCCTGTCGGTATGATCGTATCGATCTCGTCTTTTTGAATCCCCGAGTCGAGGATGGCCTGACGGCACGACTCCAGCGCACTCGCCAGGCACGGACGGTTGGGGAACTTCCCCGTCGGAACTTCTCCGAAACCGACGATCGCCACCTTCCCCTTGAACCCTGCCATACGGTATCCTCCGCGATTCTCCATCTAGGTCGTTTGTTGTTTTATTATCACCACAATCTTACTTTCACACCAAAACAAAGCAAGCATCATGCCTAATGGTAACCATAGGCACGTAAGTGATGGATATATAAGATGAATATTCGATTCAACGACATGAATTCATTAAGGACAACCCATCCCAAGAGCCGAATGGCACCGACATTGTCCCATTACTGGGACATACTCCACGCAGAAAATACGCTTTTCGAGGAGTCCAGAGGTGAGGAGAGGACGAGAACGATCTGAATAACAAGTGGAAAAAGGAACCTACCGGGGATTCATCCGAAATGTCCGGCATGCGGGACAGACCCTCCCGGTTATGTCCTACCGATAGGACACGAAGGTGAGTGCCGCCCGGAAGTCTACGCTCCCATCTCTTTCAGTTTCCGGTACAGGCTGCTTCTGGCGATCCCCAGTTCTCTCGCTGCCATACGCTTGTTTCCGAAGTTCTTCGCGATAGCCTCCATGATGACCCGTCTCTCCGCGAGGGAACCCGCTTCCCTGAGTTTCTTTTCCCCTTGGCCTGCCGATTGAGCTTCCGTTCGATGCAACCCCTCGAACCACTGTGGAGGAAGATCGCTGACGGAGAGGATGGAGCCGGTCGTAAAGCTCAGTGCCTTCTCGATCATATTCTGCAACTCACGGACGTTTCCCGGCCAGTCGCAGTCGATGCAAACATCGATGAAGCCCGGATCGATGCGCCGGATCTCCTTGTTCAACGTTGCCACGATTTTCCGCGCCAGATGCTCGATCAGCAGCGGAATGTCGTCTCTCCTCTCCCTGAGGGGAGGCAATTTGATGGAGATGACATCCAGCCGATAGAAGAGATCGTAGCGGAAATTGCCCCTCCTTACTTCCAGTTCGATGTCCTTGTTGGTCGCAGCGATGATGCGGACATCCACGGAGATCGAATCCCGGCCGCCGATCCGGGTGATCGCCTTCTCTTCCAGCACACGCAGGAGGGATGCCTGCATCTCCAGGGGCATCTCCCCGATCTCGTCGAAGAAGATCGTCCCATGATCGGCGAGCTCGAATTTCCCCGGATTGCCGTTGCGGTTGGCCCCCGTAAACGCCCCTCCGGTGTAACCGAAGAGCTCGCTCCCGAGCAGATCTCTCGGTATCGCTGCGCAATTAATGGCGATGTACGACTCCTCCATGCGGGTGCCGGCATTGTGGATGGCCTGGGAGAACAGGTCCTTCCCGGTGCCGCTCTCCCCCGTCAGCAGGACGTTCGAGGCTGTCTTGGCGGCCCGCTTCGCCATTTCGACGCACTCCAGGAATTGCGTGTTTTTCCCTATAATGTCCGAAAATACCGTCTGGGCCCGGTTTCCCGCCACCCGGTTGATGATCCTGCGAATCCTTGAGATTTCCTGGATCACAAGCGCTTTCCCGGTCACGGCGTCGTTCTCCCACATGCACCTGTAGATTACGGTGCACTTGATGACGCCCGAACTTGTGTAGATCGTTATGAACTCGCCGTCCACATTTTCCCGGGAATTCAAGACGGTGACGAGTTCCTTGTAATTCTCCTGTCTCCCGAATCTTTTCTTCAGGACACCGTAGATGTTCTCCCCCAGGGGGTTCCCATACAGGGAGAGCAACTCGATGGCCCTTTGATTGATGTGGGTAATCACCCCCGAATTATCCACGGTCAGGAGGCCGTCGGAGATCGATTCCATGATCAGGTTCTTGTACCTGTCCGCGCTTTCCAGGCGTATGCCGCTGCGTTTCGCGGCTATCTGTCCTTCGATCGAGCCTACGGCTGCCACGACCATCCCCAA
>Ga0209514_10004762_pt1 | contig 17999 bp, 14 predicted proteins | sample Subgrocontami58m_FD_187452 | JGI IMG/M metagenome (GOLD analysis project Ga0209514, IMG submission 187452) | Subsurface groundwater microbial communities from S. Glens Falls, New York, USA - GMW37 contaminated, 5.8 m (SPAdes) (version 3) | ecosystem: Environmental > Aquatic > Deep subsurface >...
AAAGGATTAAACGAAATTGCACAAGGGAAATTTTTGACATCAAAACAGGTTCATAATGAACTGGGATTATAAATTAGCACATCAGGTTGTCAAAAATCTGAAACGGCTCCCACGAAAAGACCAAGAGCGTATTATCGCTACACTCGAAGAAATGAAAGTAAATCCATTTAGTGGTGATCTTAGACTTATGCAAGGAGAATCGAATTTGTATCGGCGCAGAGTTGGGAACTACCGAATCTACTTCCGTCCTTATTTGGCAAAGCGTCTTCTAGATATTCCAGAAATTACCCGTAAACGCAGTAATTAATAAAATACAGCACTCTAATTCCCCTTGACTCTAAGTTTAGTTTGGCGGTTTTTGTCGAGCTTGGGCAGATGCAATATAAGCATACCGTATTTCTCACTGGCTTCTGCGCCGTCGACGTCAATTTCTTCCGGCAAAGTGATGGTGCGAACAAATGAGCCCCAATAAAGTTCGCGATGGAGATACTCATCGCTTGAAAGTGTTCTATCTTCGCTACGCTTACCGCGGATAGTGACGGAGTCCCTTGTGATGGAAACATCGAGATCGTCCGGTTTGACCCCTGCAACCATAGTTTTAATAACTATCTCTGAGGGTGTGTGATATACGTCTACTGTTAACTGGGCCTCTTCTTCCTCATTTTCTTCAAATATATTCGGCCTCAAGTTTTTTTCGGGACCTAGTTTTTCTACGGGTAAGTCTGTTTCTTCATCGAGTCGCACGGCACCCGTCAGTCTTTCGAAAAAAGATCTTTTATTTCGCATGATGATTAATTATATATCAAAATGTTTTTGGCGACCAGTACCAGAGCAAAGCTCGGTACTGGTCAGCCCCGAACCGAACTATGTTCTGGTTCGGGGTGCAATCGTCTTGGCCTTCTCAAATGCCAAAAGGAGCAAAACAACCCCAACCCAGACTAGTCCGAAAGCAAGTATAGCTCCGGAGTTATTCCAGCGGACGATGGCCAAGTTGAAGCCAGTATGGAGAGCGATGGCCACTATGAGGGCAAGAGATGTAAGTATGAGATGCTCCTTTTTCGATTTATAAAATGAGAATGCAAGGGAGACTCCGATAACACTGCTTGAGATGACGTGTAGGAGACTAGCTCCAATGAAGCGTAAATTTCCTGTGACGAGACTTCGTGTAAAGTCATTTCCAATAAGCGGCCCGAATATAAAGAGGGCATTTTCCAGGGCGACGAATCCAAGAGCGGCCGTAATCATATAAATAATTGGATCAACCGGCTCATTGTCCTCCACCGACTTAAGGCCGCCGAAGTAGGCCGCACCCAGTTTGAAAACTTCTTCCAAGACGACCCACAGAATAATCGCCGGGAGAACCATGCCGGGAAGGAAGATGTCCACCACTTTTTGAAACGGTAGGACGAGAATGACCGCGCTCATGCCGAAGAGGAAGGTTCTTAAAATCAGCCCCCGTGGTTCGGGATGTTTGTAATCCTCACGAAGCCAGAAAGCGAGCCAAATGATAGCTGGCGCGATGCCTCCAACAAGAGCATAAAAGATTGTATCAAGATTCATTTTGTTGGTTTACCCTGAGCGAAGTCGAAGGGCCATGGTTCTATCATGAGTAAATTTTTCCTATTTAATTCCGACCAAATTTCTTCGGTGATGAAGGGCATGAACGGATGCAAGAGTTTAAGCGAATTTTCAAGTATATAGTACAAGGTCTCACCTTGTACTAGTTTCTTTTTAGATTTCTCAATGATTTCGTCTGCGAAACGATGCCAGAGGTAGGCATAAATTTTTTCCGCAGCGATATAGAAGCGGTAATTTTCCATGTCATCTGTAATATCTTTGGCCAGATTATCGAATTCTCTCACGAGATCTTGATCCAATTCTCCCCCTCTTTCGCTCGAAAGTACAAATCGCGCAATGTTCCAGAGTTTATTGGCGAAGTTTTTGTAACCTTTAATCTTCTCTTCGCGTAGAGCAAGATCAGTACCGGGTGTGTTGCCTACTACGAGAGTCATTCGTAAAGCGTCGGTGCCGTATTTTTTTGTCAGAACAAGTGGATCGACCACGTTTCCTTTAGACTTACTCATTTTCTTGCCCAGAGCGTCATTCACAAGACCGTGAAGATAGACAGTATGGAAAGGCGATTTGCCAGAAAGGTAGAGACCAAAGATGACCATGCGAGGTATCCACTTGAATATAAGATCATGCCCAGTTTCCATGACATCGGTCGGGTAAAACGTTTTATAGTCACTTCCATTGGGATAGCCGGTCATGAGAAGGGGCCATTGTCCACTTGAAAACCAAGTATCGAAGGTGTCGGGATCTTTGGTCCAACCATCTTCTGTCGGAGGCTCAATACAAACAGTCATTTCTTCTCCTCGGAACCACGCAGGTATCGGAATACCCCAAACTATTTGGCGCGAAATGTTCCAGTCAATCGAGTTCTCCATCCAGTATCGGAATATTTTTTCGTAATTTTCAGGGATAAACTTGATTTCTTCTCGATTAATCGCTTCGAGAGCAAGCTTAGCGAGTGGCGCCATCTTTACAAACCATTGGTCTTTAATTTGCGGTTCTATGATAGTGCCGCATTTGTAACATTTCTTAATAACATTTTTGTATTCTGTATCTATGCGAGTTACAAGTCCTTTAGATTTAAGCTTTTCAACAATTTTCGGTCGGACATCTTTGATATTCATTCCGGCAAATTCGCCAGCAATGGGTAAGAGCTTGCCACGCCAGTCTATGATCTGTTCGATATCCAAATTGTGGCGATTCGCTATCTCGAAGTCTATTTGAGAATGCCAGGGTGTAATCGTCATCACACCTGTTCCAAAAGTCATATCGACCGCGCTATCCTTGATCACTGTGGCGGTGATGGGCCCGTTTATCCATTCAAGTTTTATCTCTTGCCCGTGAGGGTATTGCTCATATCTTATATCGTCCGGGTGCATGACTACATATTTATCTCCAAACTTAGTTTCCGGTCTAACAGTTCCGATTTCGAAAGGTCCATATTGGAAATAGTAGAAGGGAGAGTTTTCTTCCGTCGACTCTGTTTCAACGTCTGATAGGGAAGTTTGATGTTTGTGGCACCAGTTTATTGTTCTCTTACCGCGATAGACTAATTCGTCGTTAAACATTTTTACAAAAGTTTCTTGAGTCTTCCTTATGATGTCTGGATCTAAAGTAAATTTCTCGCGAGACCAATCGCACGATGCTCCAAGAGATCGCACCTGGGATTCCATATTCTTTTTATTCTCTAGAGTAAAATTCAGAATTTCTTCATATAAGTCTTTAGCATCCATATTGAATCTAGAGCGACCTTCCTTTTCTAATTTCTTTTCGTATACAACTTGGGTTTCAAAACCAGCGTGGTCAGCGCCCGGTAACCATAGAGTTCTGTATCCGCGCATTCTTTTATATCGAATTATGATATCTTCGAGAGAAATAAAAAGAGCATGTCCGGAATGGAGATTACCATTAGCATTGGGAGGGGGCATAACGATAGTAAATGGTTGACTACGATCTCCCGGCAGATTATCTGGGTTAAAAAAACCACTCTCTTCCCAGAGTTTGTAAATTCGACCCTCTGTTTCTATAGGGTTATAGGGCGAAAGAAATTTATCGTTCATATATTTGTTAATAATAGCATAGCGTTAAATTTGGGATGTGTAGGTATAAAGGACATTATTTACATCTCTCTAGTACAAATTTTATATGTCCTTGAACCATGGCTGTACTTTATAGCTCTATTATTATTAGTAAAAGGCAATATTGAGATAAAGGACATATAGTTAAAAAGTGTTGCTATTATTGTATTTAATTAGAAAAATGTTAATTTCGTGATTATTGACTATACTCGTTATAAGTGTAATATGCGAAATTAGAAAAGTTCGATTACTCATGTTCTCAACTGGGGGAGATGAGCCATGAAAAGGTCCATGAAGAGGTGTTTAATAATCCTTCTGGTGCTGGCATTCTCAGCGTGCACGGTTGCTCCGCAAACCTCTCCGACTCCGAAGGTGGCATATCTACAGTCGTGCCCGAATGGTCTCCGTATCGTCGCTCACGTATGGTCGGTTGCTGGCATCGGAGCCGATCACCAGAAGGAGTTCTGGGGCCTAAGGGCTCTGGCGGAGGCCCGTAACACGCGGGTTGCCACTGATCCAGCCGGCTATCGTGGAGATGACGTCTCCCGCACACTGGGAGGTCGCCTTCGTGAGGCTGGCGAGGGCCGTGCCAAGGTTAATTTTGATCTGGCAATGGTCTATCGGGATTCTGCTGGTCGGGTGGCCGGCCCTCTTGGGTCCATGCGAGTAGAGCGGGGGATCGGCCTAATCACCCTCGTGGGAGACCCACGACCCAACGGGTGGATTCTTGAAACAATCTGGCCGGCTCACCTTATCTCGCCGGTCAAGTCTGGGGATGAACGGCGGCTGTGGCTTTCTTCGGACGAGTGGGGGAATCGATGCGAGAAGAATATCCACGGCTTCGTGGCGTAGTACGGACTCTCGGGAGCGTGCCCTGCACGCTCCCGAAGGTTCTCTTTTCCGGTACATCTTTAGAAAAAGGTGTTTCGAAAATAGGAACTTTTAATGCAAAAATTTTATACAATCATACTCTTGTTATTTATAGTTTTTTTCGCCTCTTCGCGTGATCTTTTTTCATTTAACGCTTCTCAATTCCTAGCGAGTGCAGATTCATTTACTATCGAAGAGTATGTAGATGGCTCGTGGAAATATGTAGACAGCATAGCATTTCCCGGCCAGCCTTATCCGGACAGGTACACATCCAAGACTATCGCTCTGCCAACCCCTAGTGATCGTATTCGTATTAGTCATGCTGGCGGGACAGAATCCGCGCATCTTGATCAGGTGGTTCTAGACGGCGTCGTGCCTTCCACAGCACAAGACCTTTCTTCAAACAGTCATTTGTCACTAAAAAAGTTTGCGAATGCAGACTACGATGTTGTGGAAGCTCGGGACCGCACGATTGAGCTCTCGTGGAAGAGCAAGGGTTCGTCTCTAAATATCACAGGAGTAGCAGAAGATTTCAAGGGTTTCCCATATCGTTGGCCCAAAAAGGATTATCTGGCATATACCATTGGAGAGGTAACAAAGATATTTACTTTTGATGAAATTCCAGTTTCAAGTCATCCCTTTGCCACGCGATATGCCTATGTCAGCACTGATAAAGAGAATTTAAAAGTCAGAATTGATTGGGCATCTGATAATACTCTTGACGTGGATCAAAATGGTGATTGGGCCGAAGTAGGAGTAGTCACAAAAGATGGTTTAAAAACTTTTCTTATAAAAGGTTATATGACGGAGTGGGGTATAAGCTCCTTTACTTACACCAATCTGGTTTCTTGGCAACATAAAGTTTACACCTTTTCTATTCCTTTGAGCCAAATTGACGCAAGTCATGGTGAAAGCATCCAATTCCAGATTCGTTATTATGGAACAGACGGTGGCGATGGCGGTGGTTCAGGCGGCGACGGTGGCGGTGGCGATGGCGGTGGTTCAGGCGGCGACGGTGGCGGTGGCGATGGCGGTGGTTCCGGAGGCGACGGTGGCGGAGATAGTGGCGGTGACGGTGGCGGCTCTGGAGGTGATGGAGGCGGAGATGGCGGCGGCGATGGGGGCGGCTCTGGAGGTGATGGTGGCGGAGATAGTGGCGGTGACGGTGGCGGCTCTGGAGGTGATGGAAGCGGTGGTCCAGGCGGAGATGGCGGTGATGGGGGTGGTCCCGGACCTACATGTGAGGAACTCGGCAACTGTGCTCCTCCTCCAACCTGTGAAGAACTTGGAAATTGTCCACCACCTCCGACTTGTGAAGAGCTTGGCAACTGCCCTCCTCCTCCAACTTGTGAAGAACTTGGAAATTGTCCTCCACCTCCAACGTGTGAGGAACTCGGCAACTGTCCTCCCCCTCCAACATGCGAGGAATTAGGAAATTGTCCCCCACCCCCTACTTGTGAAGAACTTGGCAACTGCCCACCCCCTCCAACCTGTGAAGAATTAGGCAATTGTCCTCCTCCCCCAACGTGTGAAGAGCTTGGTAATTGCGTATCCCAACCTCAACCAATCTCAAACTCTTGCCCACTTCCTGATTCACTTAGCGATACGACTATAGAGACAATACAAGCAGGCCCTGAAAAAACCTTGCAAAGTATTTTAAATGATGCTGGGTACAGTCTTAATGTCTCGACAGATCAGAAGCAATACCAGCTCTGGAATGTGCCTGCAAATTCTCAAGTAGTAATTAACGCGGAATTTATTGACGGGATTTCTGCACAGACTTCAGTTTTCGGTTATTACACGAATAGCTCTATGACGAACTTTGTACCGGTCTTCAAGACTGCAAACATTGTGGGCTACGAATCAGTACCTATGGCAAGTACCGGACCATTTATCGTCAATACTGGTTCAGCGAACACTATTGGATTTGCTATCAAGTATTTCAGTGGTAATACAGAGTTAGGCATTTCCGCGACTCAAAATACACTTTCTACCGGCGGAGGCGACATGGCAGTTGTCTACAATCCTTCTTCAAATAAATATGCAATTGCTTTTGAAGACTGGGTCGGCGGTGATTTTGATTACAACGACCTGGTGGTGGAAGTAACACTATCTTGTGCAGTTATCCCCCCACCCCCAGTTGATGTCTGTCCAAACGATATTGGCGTACAGACAAATATAAATCAATGCACGACTTTAGAAATAGGTATCTGCGGAACTGTTTTGACACAAGGCGTGCCTACGGGCGAACAAACGAATCCGGCTACTTATGATTATGTCCTTAATACCGATCCGCTATCAGGCAATTTCATCGACCATAAATGGGTGCATATAATTTCACCCAATCGCGTAGTTTGGGATATGGGCACATCTACAAATGTCGCTTTTCTTATTCCAAGCATTGACCACGGACCATTTCCCGCAGAAGCTCATGAAGCTAGTTTATATGGTTCTAATAGTCCGACCGGTCCCTGGACTCTCGGTACGGAAATAGCCACTTATCCTGACGGCCCTTCCAATTGGATTTCTGATGATGATAGTACCCGATGGTCATTTCCACAATCTTTTAGATACATTTCCGCTCTGGCTGGTGGCACATTGCTAAATGACGGTGATGCGGAAATAGACGCGGTATGCAATCCTGTTGGCGGATTTGCCACTGTCCATTTCCTCGCTACCCTTGACGGGTCTCCTTGGTCTGGTCCCATCCACTTCATTTCCGTAGGCACGAATACGCCTATACCTTGGGACGGGACTCTCAACTTTCCAGCCGATGTTCCGAATGCTCCAACAGGCGTGACATGGACCTTGACCTTCGTCTCCGGTGGTCCTACGGGCGCGACCTTCTCCAATATCACTCCCTCGGCCATCCAAAGTATCGCGACAGCTGGTGTCGATATCACTTTTACATTCAATTTCGTTTCAGATCATTCTACGTCTACTGCCAATCTCTCTGTCTTAAAGACATCTGACAAAACTTCGGCTAATGTGGGCGATACGATAATTTACACTATCACTCTCTCAAACAACGGACCAGCTAATGCTACGGGGGTGATTGTAACGGACATCTTGAACACTGGACTCAACTTTGTTTCAGCTACTTCGACTCTCGGCAGTTATGCCACTTCAACAGGTATATGGACTGTTGGAAATTTAAATAACGCTTCATCCTCTGTGCTTACTCTAGTAACTACAATTAAGACTGGTCAGGAGGGGCAGACAATACCAAACACAGCTACGGCTACAGGCACACCGACAGATCCCACGCCTGATAACAACACCTCCACCGTAACTGTGACTGTTAACACTCCTCCTTGTACCGTAAATTGTGGAGGTGGAGGTGGCGGGGGCGGCGGCGGTGGAGGTGGCGGTGGTGGGGGAGGTGGCGGAGGTGGAGGTAGCGTTGCCGGCTCATCGACTACGGTTCCAAACACTGTATGTTACTATTTGCGCGACTATATGAGGATGGATTTCAATAATGATCCAATTGAGGTCATGAAGCTTCAAGCATTTCTAAGAAATTTTGAAGGACAGACCAGTGTCACTGTCAATGGTGTCTTTGATCAAGCTACATTGGAAGCAGTTAACTCCTTCCAGATGAAATATTTCAGCGATGTCCTTGAGCCATGGGGTCACACAGGTCCGACAGGATATGTTTACTATCTGACGAAGAAAAAAATCAACGAGATATATTGCCAGAGAGTATTCCCTCTAACCCAAACACAGCTGGATGAAATCATCGCCCATAAGGCATATTTTGAAGGCCTTGGTACAGGTGGAGGCATAGAAGAGCCATCACCCGACACATCTCCTCCTGTCGAGCCGATTGTGGGTCAAGTCTGCCCAGTTTGTCAGTCTCAAGGACAAAACATAGGCAATATAGCTGCCGCGGTACTCGGTGTCCCCGATACACTACTCGGTATAGGACAATGCCTATACATATTCCTGGTGATACTAATTGTCCTTTATATTCTGGGTACTGTCCTTAAGAATGTCCTTTATGCAGATGTGCCAGAGAATACTAGAAAAAGGTTTCTAGCTAAATGGTTGACTATAGTTCTCGGCCTTATCATAGCCATTGTGCTTGCTCTAATATTTGAATGGTGGTGTATTATTATCCCGCTTATCGTTGCCCTTATTATTTCTTTAGTTTGGACATCATTGTATCCAGAACGCAATTCTATGAGAGCGTCTGTGAAGTCGTGGTATCTCGTGGGTTCACTAAGAGCAAAGTCAATATTGAAAGGTAAAGAAGAAATAACAAAAAGTAAAGATACTGTTATCGCTATTGAGCCGAAGAAACAGATAAGTTCCCCTCCGCCTGTATTGGACGATTCTGATTTCTAAGAATTGTAGGATCTAAGCTGATTCTTATAAACCCCGCAATACCAATCATGATGGCATTGTCTGTAGTTAGTGATTTGCTCGGTAGACGTAGTTTGATATCGGGAAATAGAGTAATGAGTTTCTCAAGTTCTTTTGATAGATGAAGGTTGGCAGATACTCCGCCTGCGACAATGAGCGTCTTTACTTCACCTTCTAAATCTAGTAATGCTCGACGAGTTTTATCTATGAGCACATCTACCGCAGCATCTTCAAACGCTTTAGCCATGTCGGCTTTAAATTCGTCATCGTTTCTATTTTCTGATTTTAGTCTGTAAAGTACGGCAGTCTTCAAACCGGAGAAAGAGAAATCAAGATTTTTGGAATGTATCATTGGTCTTGGTAACCTGATTTCTGCGTTAATCTGCGTGCTGTCTGTGCGTGTTCGCGCACTTTCGGCTAATGCCGAAATGTGAGGTCCACCAGGGTAGGGAAGTCCGAGCATGCGCGCCACCTTGTCGAATGCTTCGCCCACTGCGTCATCACGCGTTTGTCCAAGAATTTCGTATTTACCGAAATCTTTTATATGCACGAGTTCAGTATGTCCTCCAGAAACGAGTAATGCCAATCCCGGCAATGTCAAACACCCGGTGTTTGACATTGCAAAGAGTACGGAGAAAATGTGTCCCTCCATATGGTTTACGGGAACAACAGGTTTGCCCCAATGCTTGCCTAAATTTTCCGCAAAAGTAATACCCGTCCAAAGAGCCGGTTCAAGTCCCGGTCCACTTGTGACAGCAATACAATCAATTGTCCTAAGCTCGGCTTCGGACATTCCGGCTTCTTTTAATGTTTGTTCTAAGAGAATTGGTAAGTTTTTCTCATGCTCTCTTTTGGCTAAATTGGGATAGACACCACCATATTGTGCATGTAGTGCTACTTGAGACAAGAGGGTATTGCCAAGCACTTTAATATCGGGCTGTTCTAGCATCCCGTTTATATCAAGAAGTGCTATGGCTGTCTCATCACAGCTAGTTTCTATCGCGAGGATTTTCATTGTATGACCCTACCGGGAGTCGAACCCGGCTTCCAAGCTTGAAAAGCTTGTGTCCTAACCGATAGACGATAGGGCCTATGTCAAGATTATACGATAACTCCCCGCGCTTGTGTAGTTTATACCAATGTTCTGCAGAAATAGGGTATAATGCCCATATGGAAAAGAAAAGATACAGAGAGCTTGAGACGATTTTTAAAGGGGTTGCTAGCCACAGGAGAATTCAAATTATTGATCTTTTAGATAAACAATCAGAACAATCAGTTTTCGACATTGCTGAACATACTTCCATCGATTTCCGAACTGCGTCTGAACATCTTCGCAAGCTGACTCTTGCGGGCATTGTGATGAAACGGAGTGATGGGGCATCGGTGCGACATGCCTTAACTAAGCGGGGCAGAGATATACTGAAGTTCTGCAGAACATTGGAATAAGGGAGAATAAAGTGGAAAAAGTGGATGAAGATTGTTAGTATGGCGATATGAATTGGAAGGGTGGCTGAGAGGTTTAAGGCACCGGTTTCGAAAACCGGCGTCGCCGCAAGGTGACCGTGAGTTCAAATCTCACCCCTTCCGCCTTCGCTCCGCCGAAGCTCGTAAGAGCGTAGGCGAGCTTCGCGTAGCTACGGCGGACAAAGTTCGCAACTGATATCATTTTTAGATGAAATCAGAAAAGGGCCGGCCTGTGCTACAGGCCGGCCCTTTCGGTTGAGCGTAGCGCTCAGACCTTCTTATACCGGTTGATGGGAAAGGTCCTCGACCAGCCGGTGTCCTTGGTTATGTATTTCACCGCCAGCGCGACTCGGTTGTCAACATTGAGGCACTCCCAGTACTTATATGCAACAGCCTCAATGCTATGATCCTGAATACAAACCGAGAACGGCTCTCCTTGAAACGCGGGCAGAGGATTGCCGTCGCCGAAGTGGGTGGTGATGCAGTAACCGAACCCACTCGGTATCGCTTCATACTGATAGTGAAATCGGTCGCAACCACTTCCGAGCTTCGACTTCCGGAGGATAGCGAGATCCGCTACATAGGCTCCCAAGCTGTCCCGTGACCACACCCCTGTGATGCGGGATGTGAAGTCGGGCCCGTCGTTTTCGTAGCTGAACTCGTATAGCGCGTCCATGATTGAGTGACCGTTCCCCATCTTCCGGAGAACGCTATCGATCTGAGCACCGTTACTCACGATGAATGTCGAATGAAAACTCTCGTCCATAGCGTCGTAGATCGTGAGACTTGGGTCCTCGACCTTAGCCCGATCGGCTGCCTCGGAGGAAACTCGTCCTGCCTGTTCGCTCAACACGCGGTTCCGGCTGTTTTCGCTTCTCCCCATGAGCCAATAAATCTGGACCAGCTCCCTTCCGTCTCTACTGGTTCCTAGGACGATACCCTGTCCTGTGTAAGGGTTCTTAGCAAGTAAAGCCATGTTCTCACGGGCCGTGTACATACTCATCGCCTTTTCTCCTCCATGGATGTAATATCAATTCAAGGGATCAGTTTTCTAAGACCACCCTATGTTTTTTCGCATATTATGTCAATGACTTGTCAATTGGGGTAGATTAGAGTATTTCTGGGTAGATTTGTAGTCTAGTTGACAATCTACTTGACAATTGAATATAGATTAGTTTACAATGTAGTTGCTTATGACAAATAAGGATAAAATACTACAGATAATCAAGCAAAAAGGTAAAGTAACATCTAGTGAAATAACTGGTAGTGTTAATGTATCTAGACAGTATGTGAATATGGTCATTTCTGACCTGATCGCGGAAAAGCAGGTCATTAAACTTGGGGGAACTCGCAATGCTTTTTATGTATCAATAGATTATGTGCAAACACATCCGGATATTCTCCCGTCAACTTTTAATAAGAAGTATAAAAATGTTTCGCTTGAAGAACACAATGTTTTGATGGAGATTGAAGAAAAATTTCCACTTATTTCAAATATTCCAGAAAACATTAAAAGTATTTTTACTTTCGCTTTTTCCGAGATCTTCAACAACGCCATTGAGCATTCAGAGTCAAAAATCATTTCAGTAGAAGTATCGCTCAAAAATAATAAACTATCATTCATTGTTGAAGATTCTGGCATTGGAGTTTTTCGAAATATCATGAAACAGAGGGGGTTGCATTCTGTGGTTGAGGCTATACAGGATTTATTGAAGGGGAAAACGACAACAATGCCAAAATCTCATTCAGGAGAAGGCATCTTTTTTACTTCTAAGGCGTCGGATCTATTTATTTTAGACAGTTTTGGATATAAACTGAGTATTCAAACTCTGCTCGGGGATATTACCATTAAACAAATTTCAGTTTCAAAACGCGGAACTCGTGTGATTTTTGAAATTTCTGTTGATTCGAGTCTCCACCTCAATGATGTGTTTAAAAAATATACCAATTTGAAAGATGACAGTGATTTTGGATTTGATAAAACTGAAATAAGAGTAAAGCTATTTACAAAGAGCGGTATACATATTTCACGATCCCAGGCGCGCAGAATACTTTCAGGTCTTGAGAAATTTAAAATTATCCTTCTTGATTTTTATAAAGTTCCCATTGTGGGACAGGCTTTTGTTGATGAAATATATCGTGTTTTTCAAAGTGCTCATCCGGATATTGTGATCCAAGAAGAAAATATGTCTACAGGTGTAAAGTTTATGGTAGAACGCGCGAAAAACGAAGCAACCAAAATATGATAGTATATGTGTCATGCAAGATAGCTCATTAAATAAATTCTCTGGCGATAAGTGTAGTCACTGTGGTGGTGATGCTCCCAATTGGAAATGTCCGAAATGTGGAGGAATTTTGAGTTCATACGACCCTTTACATTGGCAAAAATGTGTTTTCGGTGCCAAACTCCAAGCCCAATGTCAGAAATGCGGTGAAGCAGAAGAAAAATGTACTTGTGTGGCAATCACCTAATAGCAGGGCTCTTGCGTGACGGCTTTTTTTGTTTTGTGACTCATTTTCCCCAGATTTTTTCACACTGACAGTATGCCTTTGTACTATAATAAATGAACTATTATTAAAATAATTTAGTAACGCCATGAAAAAGTCCGTCTCTCAAACCAAAGTAACAAAAATTCCTAACATCATAAAAAGAGACGGATCAGTCGTTCTTTTCGACGTCAATAAAATTGCCCGGGCGGTAGAAAAGGCCATGCATGCCGCTGGAGAATTTGTAAACGGAGCATCGGAAAGAATTGCCGAAGCCATTGCAAAGAAATTATGGGTAGAAAAAAGGGGAGAAAGACGCTCAACACCAACGGTGGAAGGGGTGCAGGATCTGGTGGAGGCAGAACTCATGGTCCAAAAGTTTTTCGCGACTGCCAAGACCTATATTCTTTATCGCGAGGAGAGGACAAAACTGCGCTACAAAGGAATTGAAGTCTCGCATAAAGTTAAAAAACTTGCCGCAGACAGTAAAAAATATTTTAGAAACCAACTCGGCGAATTTATTTATTATCGTACGTATTCAAAATGGATTGATGAAGAAAATCGCAGAGAAACTTGGATCGAGACAGTGGATCGATATATAAATTTTATGAAAGAGAATCTTGGAGAGAAATTAAAAGATGCAGAATACGCAGAAGTGAGAGATTCTATTTTAAAACAAGAAGCCATGCCGTCCATGAGACTTTTGCAATTTGCCGGTAAGGCCGCGCGCGTCAATAATATCTGCGCCTACAATTGTTCTTACACCGCGCCGGAAAATTTCCGAGATTTCGCCGAGATAATGTATATCTCCATGTCCGGCGCTGGATCCGGTTGGTCGGTTGAGAGTGAAAATATTCAGAAACTTCCACAGATCAAACGACAGACCGGGAAAAAATTACAAACTTTTGTGGTTCCCGATAGCAAAGAAGGCTGGTGCGATGCGCTTACTCTTGGCATGGAGACATGGGCCAACGGCATGGATATTGAATTTGACTATTCGCAACTTCGCCCAGCCGGTGCGCGCCTCAAAACTATGGGGGGTAAATCCTCTGGACCCGAACCGCTACGCGAACTTCTCACCTTTACCAAAAGAAAGATGCTCGCTCGACAAGGGAAGCGGTTAGAAAATATTGATGCCCACGATATTATCTGCGAAATTGGCAATATCGTTGTGGCCGGTGGTGTGCGCCGAAGTGCCATGATTTCTCTATCTGATTTGGAAGATAACGCTATTCGTGATGCAAAGAAAGGACAATTCTGGCACACGGACCCACAGCGGATGCTTGCCAATAACTCTGCCGTCTATGAGTCCAAGCCGACCAATACAGAGTTTATGGATGAGTGGATTGCCCTAATGAAGTCTATGTCTGGCGAGCGGGGAATCTATAATCGCGGGGGATTGCAATTTACTCTGCCTAAGAGGCGTTTATCCCAATTTACTCCGGAGAAGATGCCGCGTTGGGGAGGGAATCCGTGTGGAGAAATTATTTTGCAACCTAAACAGTTTTGCAATTTATCAGAAGTGGTGGCACGCGCGGAAGATACTGAAGCCACTCTTTTGCGTAAAACCAGAATTGCTACTATCCTCGGTACGTACCAAGCGTCACTTACTAATTTCCCTTATCTTTCCAAGCAGTGGCGCAAAAATTGTGTGAAGGAGGCATTGCTCGGTGTTTCTATCACCGGTCAGTGGGATTGTCCTATTGTACGCAGACCGGAAATCTTACGAAAAATGCGTGATGAATCTATAAAAATAAATAAAGTGTATGCCAAGCGTTTTGGCATCAATCAGTCTACTTGTGTAACTTGCGTTAAACCTTCAGGCAATCTTTCTCAGACAGTTGATTCTTCTTCCGGCATTCACCCAAGACATTCTGCTTTCTATATCCGTCGTGTGCGCATTGCAAACACCGATTCGCTTTTCAAAATGCTTCGCGACCAGGGTGTGCCCTTTCATCCAGAAGTCGGCCAGACCATGGAGAATGCCACTACATTTGTTTTAGATTTCCCAGTTAAGGCGCCTGATCGCTCAGTGTTTAAAAATGACCAAAGCGCCATTGAACAGCTAGAGTACTGGAAAATGGTTAAGGAAAATTTCACGGAGCATAACCCTTCCACCACTGTCTCTATCGGCGATGATGAATGGATAGAAGTAGCCAATTGGATTTATAAAAATTGGGACATAGTCGGGGGATTGGCTTTCTTACCGCGCGAGAGTCATGTCTATAAACTGGCACCATACGAAGAGATTGATGAGAAGACATACAACGAATTGACCAAGCGATTTGGAGAAATTGATTTCTCAAAAATTGTGACTTATGAAGTGACAAATGAACTGGACCAGAGGGCGGAACTGGCCTGCGTAAGTGGCGTCTGCGATGTTGATATGGTGACCTCGTCGACCGAGATGCCTATATCCTAGAGGCAGGCTCTATTTTCTTACTGCCCTCAAAAAGAACGAGCCGCCGATGAGCATGGCTACTGCCCCAGCTATGGGTATGGCGAGACCAATAAGTAGAGATTCACTACGAGGTTCCAAAATCGAACCGAATAGAACCAATATGGCGGTAACCGCTGTGAAGAATGGCCAAAGGATACTTATAAATTTTATATACGAGATACGGCTTAACCCGGCGGCGTAAGAGAGCACATCTGGCAGGGCAAAGAAGATAAGGCACACTTGGACAAATCCTTTGGTCTCGCTTATATGATTAACGATGCGATTGATGACACCTTCTTCTTTGTCAGAAATTAATTTGAGAACAATTTTTCTTCCCAAAAGTCTGCTTATATAAAAGGCGATAGTGTATCCCAAGAAGTCTGCAAGAGCAACGTAGAGTATGCCCGGCCAGAAGCCGAATAAGAGTCCGACTAGGGGATAGAGATAAGAACCAGACAGAGGGGCAATGACTATTGACGAAATTTTTAGAAGCATGAAAACTAGTGGTCCCCAGACTCCGGCTCTTTCAACCCAAATCTTGAGGGAACTTATATCAATGAATAAAGAAAGCGCAATGATTACCAAAATGGTCAGTCCAACCCCAACCAAATTAGTTTGCTCCGTAGGCTTCCATTTATTCATATAGAATAGTGTATCAGCTTTTGGTATTATGGTGTTCAGTCCGCCTTTGCATAAAGCTACGGCGGGACGCTCAATTTTGTAAACAAAATTGGCGCGCGCATAGCTCAGCTGGTTAGAGCGTCCCCTTGACGTGGGGAAGGTCCCAGATTCGAATTCTGGTGTGCGCACCCGCTAATGGTATAATAAATCTCAGAATTATGACAAAACTTTTGCAAATAAACTCTGGTGTTGTTGTCGCGGGCTTTGTGGTTGGATTTATTTTTTCAGTTTTATATTTTAATCAAGGACACGCCGTTTTTGCTGCCAATAAATTTGTGGTTGGTGATCATGTCCAAACAACCTCCGGTCTCAATGTTCGCCAAACTCCATCCACAAGCGGAGTCGTCCTTGGCACACAATCTGGTGGGGCAAATGGAATAATTATCGGAGGACCGACAAATGCCAATGGATACAATTGGTGGAATATAAACTATAACACCGCTCCAGACGGATGGAGCGCGGAAAATTTTCTTGTGGAAACTTCTTTATCGTCACCACCTCCCCCCCCACCACTCCCAACTGACAGCGATACAATTTCCCCAACAATCTCCATTACCTCTCCGGCCAACAGTGCCAATGTCTCTGGAGTAATCACTATATCTGTCGATGCCTCTGACAATGTCGGTGTCACAAAAGTTGAGTTTTTTGCTAATGGGAAATTAAAATTTACTGATACTCGCTTCCCCTATGTATGGAAAACAAAAGCCGTGACCATTGGCTCACATACTCTCATTGCTAAAGCGTATGACGCCGCAGGTAATGTTGGCCAATCTTCTGCTATCACTGTTACCATTCTCTCTAGTGCTACCGCACGTTACCGTGCCACTCTCAATCGCATCTCTCGGGTTGATCCGAACAAGTCTCGGGCTGATCCGAACAAGACAAAAATCAACGACATAGCCCCTAGATCTATGGAGAATAAGACTAGCATAACGACTACCCAAGCCGTCGCTTCTACCGGCACTATCATTTGGGATGTGAGACTGGACGGAGAGCCTTGGACAGGGACTATTAAAGTAACCGGCGTCACCCCAGTGGACTACCCCACCAATCACTCCGTTCGGACAGGCACTTACCCAAATGTGTCCACAGGCGCATACACCTATGATTATGTCTCGGGGGGACCGGATGATGCTACCTTCCAAAGTGTGCAACCTTCCCGTACGCAAACTATCGGGGCAAATGGAACTAAAACATTTACGTTTAATTTTAAGAAGAAAAAGACCAGCGTAGTAACTCCCCCAGCCGTCAGTACTACTGGCACTCTCATATGGGCCGCTACACTAAATGGCGCTCCTTGGACTGGCTTATTCACGGTAAAAATCAAAGACACAACCTCTCCACCCCAAAATTACACCATACACACCGGCGCCTACCCAGGTTCCCCGACAGGCACATACACCTATAGTTCGCTGAGCTATGTTTCTGGTGGACCAACAGGGGCGATATTCCAAAATATTACACCATCGTTCACACAAACGCTTAGGGCCAATGGCACTATAACGTTCACGCTAAATTTTAAAGCTAAGTAGCACTAAGCTCTCAACTGGTTATCCACAGTACGAATAACTAGAGCATTGTGCTAGTGGGAAATGATGCTAATCTTTAGGTATATGATGACTCGTGTTAAAACCTCATCTCTTGCCTCTGTAATAATTTCTCTTATCATTATCGGCGCAATGCTGATTTTTTGGCTTCCAACTAATTTTGTCCAAGCGCAAAATATTTTCCCTTCAACAGGAACTGGCGAAACAACAATAATTGCTAATATCAATAACGCATTTGAGGGCACGTTAGGATTGTTTAGCTATATGACTGCAGATGTATGGGGGGCATGGACCAATTGGTTTAACTGGTTCTATGATGGAGGCGGTGATGGAAGCAATGGTGGTGATACTGGTGATACTGGTGATACTGGTGATACTGGTAGTCCAACCGATGGTACTGATGGTCCAACAGGTGATACCGGTAGTCCAACCGATGGTACTGATGGTCCAACAGGTGATACCGGTAGTCCAACCGATGGTACTGATGGTCCAACA
>Ga0209514_10004765_pt1 | contig 17994 bp, 18 predicted proteins | sample Subgrocontami58m_FD_187452 | JGI IMG/M metagenome (GOLD analysis project Ga0209514, IMG submission 187452) | Subsurface groundwater microbial communities from S. Glens Falls, New York, USA - GMW37 contaminated, 5.8 m (SPAdes) (version 3) | ecosystem: Environmental > Aquatic > Deep subsurface >...
AATACCGGAAAGCGCTTGTCCGTATTCAGCATTAAATGTACCGCTGATAACTTGAAGTTCCTGGACACTTGAATTATCAATATCAAGTCCGCGGCTGTTATCATATGCGTCGGTAATCGAAATGCCGTTAACCCAATAAGCAATTTCAGAAGAACGCCCACCGCGAATATGAAATCCGCCGCCGGCATCTTTCGTAACTCCGCTCTGCAGTTGAAGAACATCGTTCAATTCTGCAACGGGTAAATTTTTAATTTCGTCTGATGTTACACGTGCTTGGCTTGAAGTAATATCTTTCTGAATTTTATCAACATTACCCTGAACAACGATCGCCTGCATTTCAACAGCGGTATCAACTAAAGCAGCATCTTGTGTAGTTGTTAAGTCAATTGAGATTTGAACATTTTGAGCAACGACTGATTGATAACCAACATATTGATATCTTACAGTATACTTTCCTGGCTGAATGTTAAGTATTGTATACCTTCCATCCATATCAGTTTGAGCCCCTATAGACGTACCTTCCAAAACAACATTAACAAAAGGAAGGCCTTCGCCTGTTTTTTTATCGGTTACTTTTCCTGTGAGCTTTCCGGTAGTTCCGCCATAAATAAATACCGGGAAAAAGAAACTCAATAAGAGTAAAACAGTAAAAGCTTTTTTCATGGTGCCTCCATTAAAGCTATAGATTAGCAATAAGAACAAATATTTTATTTTAATTATTAATTACAATACTTCCCAATAAATCTTCATTCACTTTAATCTGTACTTTAGATTTAAGTTTATCAATATATTCTTGCATTACAGATTTTGATTTTTCTTTATTTAATAAACGGACAACATCGTTTTTTACTTGTTCATATTTTTTTAACTCACCAGTTCTCTTACCCAATATTTTAAATATCCCATAATATCCTTCAATCTGAATTGGACCAATTAATTTACCTATTTCCGATTTCCACAAAGTATCTTTAAGCATTCCATATTTTGAAACTTCTGCGAAACCCATTTCACCATTATTTTTTGATGACCAATCTCTGATTGAATATTTTTTAGCAAGTAATCCAAAGTCTGTTCCATTTCTTAACTGAGTAATTAAACTATCAGCTAAAGTTGTTCTTTTAAGTATAATCTCCTGTATGTTCAGTTCATCAGAAGATTTAAAGTATTGAGGATTATCAGTATAAAATTTATAAGCAACACTATCCGGAAAAGTAGTTTTATCGGCTATTTCTTTACGTTTATATTTTAAGAAGGTATTGTTATTATACTTTGAAATAGTAGTGTTTACTTCTTGCTGTTTATCATGTCCCTTTCTTAAAGCAATTTGATATAAAATATCTTGTAAAATAATTCCTTTAATAATGGTTTTTAATCCATCCAAAGAAGAAATCTTTTCTCGATGAAAAACGGGAATTAAATCAATCCTTTTTTCAAGTTCGGTTTGTTTATAAAACTTATTCTCATATTTCACACACACAGCAGAAGAGGTTTGTATTTTACTATTTTCAGTAGAATACTGAGGTGAATATGATAAATTATTGAAAATATTGCCAAGAATTTTTTCATCAAACCAAACTTTATTCGGATCAAATAGTTTATTTACATACTCAATTTCAGCAGCTCTCATTTTTCTCATCCTAACTACTTTTTCCATATGCTTTTTCTTTTTCAAAAATTCAGTTTCTGTTAAAAGTGGATGAGGTTTGCGATCTTCTAACTTAATTATACTGTAACCAAATTTAGTTTTAACCGGCTTGGATATCTCCCCAATATTTAATGCATATGCTGCATCTTCAAATGCAGGATCCATATCACCCCAAGAAAAATACCCCAGATAACCGCCATTATTCTGCAGAGTTGTATCTGTAAAAACTTGTTTTGCTAATTTCTTGAAATCAGAACCGTTCTCTAAAAGCTTATAAAGGTTATTAGCTTCTTCTTCTGTACTTGCGAATAAATGCCGAACAGAAATTTTCTCATTAGATTTATAATAAGCATCTCTTACCTCTTTATCTGTAGCTGTTAATTTTGCGTAAATTTCTTGGTCTTTAAGGTAGGCTAATATAGTTTGTTTTTTATCCCACTTTAGTTCTTTTTGATATTCAGAATCAGAAAATATTTTTTGATTATCATCTACATTATACAGCAAATATTCGTTGATCATGTTATTAAGAATGGAACGACGCGTAACAATGTTATCTTTTGTCCCGGAAGTAAACAGATATTCACTGTAACGATCAGTAAACTCTTTAACATAAATTTTGTGCGTTCCAATTTCTGTTATAACAGAATTAGGTAGCGCTAACTGTTGTGAGTGGGTTGATTGGCTGTAAAAAATGAAAATAAAAAATACAAATATGGAGACAGTTTTAAACTGTGATACCATTTTTTTACAGTAGTGAAAAACATGGATCAAATAGATTAACCCATGAAACAAATTAGGATAGATTCATCGAATCACACATTAAATTACAAAAAACGATAACAAAAAATCAAATTATATACGAATAAAATCAAATCATTATTATAGCTTAATGCTAATTTTATATAATAAAATCCACACTATCTCTTAATTTTGTAATTATTTAAGTTATATTGTAAATATTATATATCCTGCTAAAAGTTTAAAGAAACTGAATTATTATGAAGCCAAAAGAAGTAACACTTAATGATATTGCGCAAAAGTTAGGCGTTTCAATAATAACTGTCTCTAAAGCACTTCGCGGACACCCTGATATTTCGAGCCACACTGCAGAACTTATCAAAAAAACAGCAATTGAATTAGGTTATTCTCCCAATTTTATGGCAAGAAACCTTGCATCTAGAAAGTCAAACACTATTGGTGTTGTACTTCCAGAAATAGCGCATCATTTTTTTAGTTCGATAATTGATCATATTTATATTTATGCAACCTTAAATAATTATCAAATCTTTCTAACTGTTTCTCAAGAAAATTCTGAATTGCAGAAGAAGCAAATCCAAACTCTTCTTTCTATGAGAGTTGATGGAATAATTATTTCAATATCTCAAGACACATCAAATTTTGAAATTTTCGAGACAGCAAAGAATAGACAAATCCCATTAGTATTTGTAGATCGGATTCCAGATTTAATTAATTGCAATACTGTCACTGTGGATGATCGAGGCGGTGCTTATAAAGCGATTGATCACGCTATTAAACTTGGCTATAAGAAGATTGCACATTTTGCCGGTTATACAAATATTAACATTGGACGTGAACGAATGCTAGGTTTTAAACAGGCAATGAATGATTATGGTTTGGAGGTTAATCAAGATTGGATTTTAGAGGGAGATTTCGGGGAAAAAAGCGGTTACGATTCGTTCATGAAATTATACCACGAAAAGAATCTGCCAGATTTAATCCTTGCCGTTACATATCCAGTCGCAATTGGTATATATATGGCCGCTAAAGAAGTTGGTATGAAAATTCCTAACGATATTGATTTGATCTGTTTTGGTAATTCTCAAGAACAGAATTTATTATCTCCTCCATTAAGCTGTGTAAATCAACCTACCGAACAGTTAGCAGCAAAATCAATGGAAATATTAATAGAGAACATTACGAAGAAAGATAAATTCATTTACAAGCAAATAGTAGTAGATACCGATTTAATTTTGCGCAGCACTTGTATTAAATGTAATCGTCTTTGAAACGAGAATCATTTTTTTTCTCCAACTAAACTATTTCTATTCTTACATGACTCTTGAAGAAAAAGCAAAAAAGCATATTTGGAATCTGAAAAAATTAGTTAACAATTCTAATTTGTCCACAGATGAAATCATTTCAAAACAATACAATTATGAATTCAATACTGCTTCCGAAAAGAATTCTGTAAAAGTACTTGTTTACTTTGGTAAAAAAGGGATAAAAACAATTCTTCAAGGTGATGAGAAATCGGATCTCTACAAAAAAGTGAGGGACATTATTTCTGATGAGCTAATATTAGAACTAGCTGACCCCGAATTAAAAGAACCGGAAGAATATATCGGAACGGATGAATGCGGCAAGGGAGATTTTTTCGGTCCCTTAGTTGTTGCAGCCGTCTTTGTTAATGCACAAACAAAAAAAGATCTTCTTAAAATTGGAGTTAAGGACAGTAAGGATTTAAGCGACTACCAAATAAATCTTCTGGCAAAAGAAATAAAAAAAATAGTCGCTGATAATTATACAGTTGTAAGTATAAATCCTAAAAAGTATAACGAAGTTTATAAACAATTTGGAAATCTGAATAGTTTATTAAACTGGGCACACTCAAAAGCATTAAGCAACTTGTTCGATAAGATTGAATGTAAAACAGTTATAACTGATAAATTCAGCAATAAGGATTTGGATATTAGTTCGTTAGCAAAGCATTCAGATGTGGAATTCATCCAAGAGACAAAGGCGGAAAAATATGTTGGTGTTGCTGCTGCATCAATTATAGCAAGAGAAAGTTTTTTAGATTGGTTTGAAAACAAAGAACGAATTGGATTGAATTTACCTAAGGGTTCTTCAATTGATACGGAAGTTTTTGCCAAGAAATTGTTGAGCATAATGGACAAAGATAAATTAAATGAACTCGCCAAATTACACTTCAAGACGTACAAAAAAATAAGATCTAGTCGCTAAATATTTCATTTAACTTAAATAAAATTACTCCGAACAAATGAATTATGACTTGTATCTAAGAGGTAATTTCGAAAAATAGTTTCTCTTAAAGGTACTGAAATCACAAGTGTTAGAATAATAGCTGTTATTTTGCATGAGAAGTTAATTATGCAGGAAAACCAAACAATATTGGTGATAAATGCATTTGGAGTTAGTTTTGCAATGAAAAATTATTGACTTCCTTGCTTTGGATAAGTTTTAATGCTTATTTTTGCTCGTAAGTTAGTGACATGTTCTTTTACGGGGTCGTAGTTCAGTTGGTTAGAACGCCTGCCTGTCACGCAGGAGGTCGCGAGTTCGAGTCTCGTCGGCCCCGCAACTCTGAGCATCATTTTATTTAGCGATTCGAAAAATCGATAGAAGAAACTCTCAATTCATTCACTTTTCTAATATCAATTTTTATCACCGTAAACATCATTACTCCTTTAAAGTTATTTTGAGCGGCGTTCAAATCGATTACTTATCATCTTCTCAGAGAAAAATAATAATATCATAAAGGAGTAGTAATGAATATCTATGTAGGTAATTTGTCTCAACAAGCAACAGATCAAGATCTTGAAGAACTTTTCAAAGAGTTCGGCGCAGTTACAAGCGTTAAAATAATTCGTGATATGTTCACTGGCGAATCTAAAGGTTTTGCATTTGTTGAAATGAATGACAAAACAGCAGGAACAAAAGCAATTGAAGCTCTTAACACCAAAGAACTTAAAGGTAAAAAAATTGTTGTTAATGAGGCTCGTCCCAAAACCGATAACAGACGCGGCGGTGGCGGTAATCGCGGTGGCGGTGGAGGTTATGGTGGTAGCAACAGAGGTGGCGGTGGGGGCGGAAAACGCTGGTAATATTTTCTTTAATTTCTGATTATCTTATATTAATCAGGCCGTTAAGGCAATATTAAAAATAATTATAGAGGGAAGACATTCCCACTACTTGCATCCCGAAGTATGAAAACATATTTCGGGATTTTTATTGCAAATAAACCACTATAAGTCCAAAAAAATCTAAAATATTCCACACAAAAAATTTATATTTCACTCTATAATAAATATTTTTTCATTTTGTCCTTATAAATTTTATTATAAACAAACATCAAGAATAACAATTTCGAGGATTACGTTGTGAATTTAAAACCAAAAAACAAGTTGCTAAAATATTTACTGTACGCTATAGCAATTATATTATTATGTGTCTTGGGATTTGTTGCATATCTCTACTCACAAGGCGGCCAAAAAAATTATACTCCACCTAGTATTGAAGAAAAAACAAATGAGGGACAAGTAGTTTCAGATCTGATGGACATATCACATGCTATTGAATCTTATTATGCAATTAACTTATCCTATCCTTCCTCTCTTAAAAACTTGGTACCGGAATTTATTAGCAACATGCCGATTGAGCCATTAACAAATAGGGATTATAGTTACAAAGTTTTCTCTGATACTGCTTTTGAAGTTTCTGTACAAAATCCACAAAATTATAACTTAAAAGAACTAAGAGTTAGAAATGGTAAAATTATTAAATATTAGATTTTATGTTTTAATAATTCTCTTTTTCGGAGAAATGTGTTTATGTGCTTTCCAGATAACTAACAAAGAAAATCTAGAGAAACAAATTGGAAAAGCTATTGCAAGTGAAATTAATTGTAAAGAAATAAAAGTTAAGATAAATTTTGACTCGAACAACCCTTCGAAAATAAATAATTTAGCTATCAGAATGGATGGCGTTAATATCGGTGGAATTATTGCAGACTTTATAACCATTCAATATACTAATCCATCTTTGGACTATAAAAATCTTAAAAATAAAGGCAGGCTTAAATTCTTATCCTATTCTGATCAAAAAGTAAACATTCTGCTTTCAATTAACAGCTTACAAAATTATCTCGCCTTGAAAGAAAAAGAATTTGGGAAAAAGAACGTTAATATTAGATTAAAATTTTCTCCTCCCTTCATTGAATGTTTTTACGATGTACCCCAGAAAGAAATTGCTTCAGAGACTGCTGAAATTATAAGTAAATTTATCCCGGGTGATAAACTTGAAGGATACGCAGTTTTTACACTTCAAGCAAAAAAAAGTGAATTATCCGCCTATTCTTCAAAAGTAATATTGAATCACTTTTTAATTCCGGGTTCAATACTCAGCATATTTGAGAAGAAGTTTAATCCATTCGAAAAAATTTCTTCGATAAATATTTTTAATTTTGAAATAAATAATATTGCGATACAATCAAAATATGTCCTTTTAACTAACTAAATACTAATGAATTAAATCTAGAATAAATTATGAATTATCGCGATCAACTAATTAGCAAAATCAATTCAAAAACTGCGGTCGTTGGAATTATTGGTATGGGGTATGTCGGATTGCCATTAGCCCTTGAATTTGTTAAGAAGGGATTCAAAACAATAGGCTTTGATATTGATGAGCAAAAAATTCCACTTTTAATGAACGGCCAAAGTTACATAAAGCACATTTCACCAGAAAAAATTAACCAAGCTGTAAAATCAAAATTGTTTTCCGCCACTTCGGATTTTTCACGGCTAAAGGAAACCGATGCAATACTATTATGTATTCCGACACCTTTAGATGAACACCGCGAACCGGATCTTACTTATATTAAGAACTCCGCTGTGACGGTCGCTCAATATTTACAGAAAGGCCAGTTAGTAACATTAGAATCATCCACTTACCCGGGAACAACCGATGAAATTCTCTTGCCATTGTTTGAAGAATGCGGGTTAAAAGGTGGCAACGCAAAATATAAGGTTGGAAAAGATTTCTTCTTAGCCTTTAGCCCTGAAAGAGAAGATCCTAATAATCCAGACTATTCAACATCAACAATTCCTAAAGTGGTCGGTGGAACTACTCCAGAGTGCCTCGAAGTAGCATGTTTGTTATATAATCAGGTGATTGTAAAGACTGTTCCGGTTTCATCAACTAGAGTAGCCGAGGCAACAAAATTATTAGAAAATATTTATCGCAGTGTAAATATTGCACTAATGAACGAGCTTAAAATGGTATTTGATAAAATGAATATTGACGTCTGGGAAGTAATTGAAGCAGCAAAAACTAAACCATTTGGATTCCAGGCTTTTTATCCTGGTCCAGGACTTGGCGGTCACTGTATTCCAATAGATCCTTTTTATCTAACTTGGAAAGCACGCGAGTATGATATTAATACAAAGTTTATTGAACTTGCAGGAGAGATCAACACATATCAGCCATATTATGTTGCTGAAAAAGTTATTAATGCTCTTAATCAAAACGGAAAATCTATAAAGGGTGCAAAGATTCTTATTCTAGGAGTCTCGTACAAGAAAAATATTGACGACAAACGCGAATCTCCATCATTAAAATTAATTGAAATATTTCAGAACAAAGATGCGAAAGTTGATTTTAGCGATCCCTATGCTCCGTTATTAACTCCTTCAAGAAAATATGATTATAATATACCGTCTATTAATCTTAACGCTGAAAATTTATCTTCTTATGATCTGGTCCTATTAAGTACAGATCATGATAATTTTGATTATGAAATGATTGCAAAAAATTCCAAGCTTATCGTTGATACTCGTAATGCGTTTGAACGTCATGGAATTAAGAGTCCTCATATTTATAAATCTTAAAAGATAAATTTAAGTGAGTATAAACAATTCTATGAATAACAAAAAGATCTATATAGCCGGTCATAAAGGGATGGTCGGTTCAGCAATATTAAGAAGATTTAAAAGTGCTGAATATAACAATTTCGTTTTAAGATCTTTCGAAGAATTAGATTTGCGTAAACAAAATGAAGTTGAGATCTTTTTTAAGAATGAAAAACCTGAAGTTGTAATAATAGCTGCAGCAAAAGTTGGTGGTATCTTCGCAAATAATAAATATCGCGCTGAGTTCCTTTATGACAATTTAATAATTGAAGCCAATATTATTAACCAAGCTTATAAGAACGAAGTTGAAAAACTAATATTTCTCGGAAGTTCTTGTATTTATCCTAAACTTGCCCCACAACCGCTAAAAGAAGAATACCTTCTTTCTGATTATTTAGAGTATACTAACGAACCATATGCAATTGCAAAAATTGCCGGGATTAAACTCTGCGAAAGTTATTATAAACAATATGGATGCAATTATTTTTCGATTATGCCAACTAATCTATACGGTTATAATGATAATTTTGACTTAGAATCGTCTCATGTTTTACCGGCCTTGATGAGAAAGTTTCATGAAGCAAAAATTAATAATAATGATAAAGTTGAAATTTGGGGATCCGGTAAACCTTACCGTGAATTTTTATTTGTTGATGATCTCGCTGATGCTGTTTATTTTTTATTTGATAAAATAAATGCTAAGAATCTTTACGAAAATAATCTGACTCATATAAATATCGGTACAGGCGAGGATATCTCTATTGCGGATCTGGCTGAATTGATGAAAACAATAACTGCCTTCAAAGGCAATATTATTTATGATTCTTCGAAACCCGATGGAACACCTAAAAAATTATTGGACGTCTCCCGACTTCATCAATTTGGATGGAAACACAAAACAACTTTAGAAGAAGGAATAAAATTAACTTATAATTGGTACTTAGATAATTACGTAAAAAATTTATAGGTGAAAATTTGCGTAAAGCATTAATAACGGGAATCACTGGTCAAGACGGGAGTTATTTAACTGAAATCCTTTTACAGAAAGGATATGAAGTTCATGGTATTATTAGGAGGAGCAGTTCTTTCAACACAAATAGAATTGATCACCTCTATAATGACAACGAAATAATGAATAAAAAATTATTCCTTCATTATGGTGATTTAGTAGATACCAGTAATTTGAATCGTCTTCTCGAAAAAATTGAACCTGATGAGATTTATAATCTTGCGGCTCAAAGCCATGTTAAAGTTTCTTTTGAAATACCAGACTATACTGCCCAAGTGGATGCATTAGGCACTTTACGCTTTTTAGATGCTATAAGAGAAGTTGGCTTGCGCAAAGTAAAATTCTATCAAGCATCCACTAGTGAACTTTTTGGGAAAGCTCAAGAAGTCCCACAAACAGAAAAGACCCCATTCTATCCACGCTCTCCTTACGGAGTGGCAAAACTGTATGGATATTGGATAATTGTGAATTACCGCGAAGCATATAATATCTTCGCTTCAAATGGAATTCTATTCAATCACGAATCCCCACGCCGTGGTGAGACATTTGTAACAAGAAAAATTACTCGTGCTGTATCCCGTATCATTACCGGAATTGATAAAGAATTATCAATCGGTAATTTACATGCTAAAAGAGATTGGGGTTATGCGCCCGAATTCTGCGAGGGCATGTGGAGAGTATTGCACCACGAAAAAGCAGATGATTTTGTACTTGCTACCGGCGAGGCGCATACGGTAAGAGAGTTTATAGAAAATTCGTTCAAAGAAGTTGGAATTGAATTGGAGTGGAAAGCAAAAGCCGAAAATGAAAAAGGAATTATTAAGAAGTTAGATCTTTCAGTAGCAGAACAATTAATAAAAATTGATAAGAAAGACCAACGATCTTCACTTTCTAAAAAAATGAAAATAGGCGATGTAGTTGTCGTCATCAATCCAAATTATTATAGACCTACAGAAGTAGATTTACTAATTGGGAACGCAGCAAAAGCCAAAAAAGAACTTAATTGGGTTGCAAAAACAAAGTTCAGAGATTTGGTAAAAATTATGGTAAGGTCAGATCTGGAAAAAGTTATCAAGCGTGGTTACTAAGTAAAGATTAGTAATTAATTTTGTTTTTCTGCATCTTTGGCTTTTTTCAATTCGAATTCTAGTAAAGCAATTTTTTGACTTAGTTTTTTCTCCCTATTAGATAATATTGAAATCTTTAAGGAAAGGAACAATCCAAGTAGCATTAAGAATAAAATGCCTCCAAAGAAAAATGTGTTTATCGGAAGCTCTGTACCAATTGAATCTGAGATAAAATAAAATAATTTAGGGAAAAATGTAATTATTAAGAGCAAAAAGCCGATTAACAACCACAGAAACGAGTACTCTTCATTCAATTTTCTTCTTCTAACCAATTCTATAATACTAAAAAGAATAATGGCCCCTATAAATATCAATATCAAATTTAAACGTGTAGAGATAATTGCCTCCTATGATTTTTTAATATTTTTTTTCCTCATCAAGATAATAAAAATTGATAGCAACATTTTGAATATATAATAAATTGGTTTAACCCCTTTGTGCTGGGATTCTCCGCCAATTCTTTTATTCATTTCGACCGGTATTTCACAAAAATGGAAGCCTGCACGATGCAGTGTAAGCAAGAAATCAGCATCTGGATAATCAAAGTTAAATTGATCATCTACCGAATAACTGAGAACCGCACGATTCATTCCGCGAAAACCTGAAGTGACATCAGTGAGTTTTTCGTGAATTAAAACTGATATTATCCAAGCAAAAAATTTATTCCCGATGACTCTTGCTATAGATCCATCATATTTTTTACCGTTTATGAATCTGGATCCGATTACTATATCAACATGCTTTGTCTCCAGTTTTTGTATGAACTTCGGAAGATCATCAGGATTATGTTGACCGTCGGCATCGATGGTGATAACATTTTCATAATTATCTTTTAGTGCATAAAGAAATCCTGTCTTCAAAGCATTCCCTACGCCATGGTTGAAAGGAACAGAGATAACATTCACTCCTACATCTTCGCATATAGCTAAAGTTCTATCTGTCGATCCGTCATTTATAACAATGAGATCAACTTTATCCGAAAGATACTTCATACATCGGGAAATAACATTCTGAATTCTCTCCTCTTCGTTATATGCAGGAATAATAATTAGTGTCTTTTCGATATTTGAATTTTTTGATTCCAAAATTACTTCCCCAGAATTTTTCTAATGTAAATGTAAAACTTCCTGGTATACTTTGATATATTTATTTACAGATTCTTCCCAATTAAATTCTTTTATCGGTCCATTCTTGTATTTACCCAAAACCGAAGCGATACACCCATTCAGTATTGCTTCACTTGAAGCTGGTTCTATAAGAATGTGTTTTCCGGAAATAACTTCTGAAATGGCTCCGACATTAGTTGCAATTACTATTTTATTCAACATACACGCTTCAAGAGTCGTATATCCGAACCCTTCAGACAAAGAAGGGATTATGATGGCATCAGAGGAATTTAGGTAATCTAACATCCGGGATCTTTCAAGAGAAGAATAAAATAATATACGTCCACGATCTAAATTTTCTATTTTATTAGTAATTCCTCTCCAAATTTTTTTAACCCCAAAAGAAAGTATTAGAATAAAGATTGCGTTCGGAATTTTATCCAGTACCTCGGGGATAGCATCTACAACATATTCCAACCCTTTCGTCAATCCTGTTCGTCCAAAGGAAGCAAAAACAAATTTATCCTCCGGGATGTTCAGCTCTTTTCTTATTTGATGCTTTGTTTTTATTTTAGACAAATCTGTATCACTCTTTCCATTTGTAATTACAGTAATTTTATTTTCAGGTACTCCTGCTTCTATCAAGCATTTCTTAGTATAATTTGAAACTGCAATAAAGCGGTCAAATGACAGCATTGCAAATATTTTTTCAGACACTCTAAAGAAATATGCACTTAAATAATTCGTTGCAAATTTGTTCCATCTCCTTCCCATAAATTCATGAATAGTAACAACACATGGCTTCCTTAATAATTTGGCGGCGATGAAAGTTTGAAGAATCCCTCCATAACTAGTTCCATGCAAAATGTCAGCATCTTTACATTTCTTAATGATTGCAAAAAATGATAAGATCAAGAACCAGAATCTATGCAAAGCTCGCGGGGTTTTTATTCTCAGAATAGCAGATTCGGGAATTTTTGAAATAAAAGAAAAATTTTCCCTTGCCTCGGAAGTAATGACAAATACATCAATATTATTTTCGGCAGCTCCTTCTACTATTTTTTGGATCGCAATCTCTGCACCTCCGATATTCGGGGGATAAGAATCGGTTATATAACATACTCTCATTCTTAAATACCCTTAGCAAGTTTTCTGTTTTTCAGCTTCCAGTATTTTATATACAGAGGTTTTAGTATGCTGCTTTTTAATAACCTACCTCCCCAATCTTTAATAGAGACGTATAAGTAAATTATCCAGACATTCCAGATATTGAAATAATTTTTTCTGGCTGACATAGTTTCTCTTAAAGCCAATCTTTTATTTTTATAAGAAATGCCTTCAAGTCTTCTATTTGATACAACATCATTTAGCATGTAACATTTTGCATTGTTCATTTTCATTCTTAAAAGCAGCTCATAATCCATCGCGTATTTAAAATTGGTGTCGTATAATCCGAATTTTTCATAAACAGATTTTTTAATAAAAACACCGTTATGGTGAATCGATGTCTCATGGTTAAGGTTTTGGAGATCAGGATACGATACGACTACTTCTTTCCCCTTTTCCCAGAATCTCACTGCCCCACAAATTATATCCGCATTATCTAATTCAAATACTTTGACAATTTTCTTAATTGCCTCAGGTTCAAGCCAATCATCGGAATTTAGAAGTCCAATGATCTCACCGCTAGCAAGTTTAATTCCTTTATTAAATGCATCGCTTATTCCATTATCAGGTTCGCTAGTCCAAACAGTGATTTCTTTTTCGTGTCTTTTAATTATTTCTACTGTTCTATCAGTAGAACAACCGTCAATGATTATGTACTCATAATTTCGATAAGATTGAGAAAGTACGCTTTTGATTGCATTCTCTAAATACTTTTCGCCGTTTAATACTACAGTGATTATACTAATTAAAGGAGATTCGTTCATATCATTAGATATTATTAATTATCAAATCAATAAAATATATGTTCAATCAAAACGCCTGTTTTTAAGCAACTAAAAAATATTGTGCCGACTATTTATTATCTCAAGTAAGATAAGATAGATGAGTTATTATGCAAAACAAAGAAACCTTGATCAAATTTAGTAAAAATGAAAATAATAATTTGTATTACTAGTGCTATACCCAAAGAAGGGGTTGATAATAGTTTAAGAATTTAATTAGCAGCAACTCAGGAATATTAGTACAAAACGGCACTTATTTCTGCAATTTTTGTACTAATTATGATACTTTCTTACACTTTTTTGATTTTAAAAATTGAGAATTAGTTCGTTTTTCGTAAATAAAAGTTTCTTATAAAAAATTAGATACCCCCCATCCCCAATGCTGTCAGGTTAATAATTTTGTGTGTACCTATAAACTGTTGAAACAGTTAAATTATATTTTAGAAGCTTTTTTGCACCTCGATAAATCGAAGTGTTATTTTATTAACACACGGATTTATCCGTGTGAAGACAATCAATAAACAAAAATTGTTAACCGTTTCAACGGTTTCTCTCCCTAACCTGACAGCATTGCCCCCCATCTCCCATATATTGATATCTAATATTTTATCTATCTATTATGTATATAATCTATCAGTAATAAATTTTCATATGGTCATACAATATCTGTGCAATTAAATACGTGAACGGAGTTTTGGTTATGTACAGGTAAGTTCCATTAAAAAAACTGCATAAACTAAGGAAGAACAATTATGAATTGGAGAGAGAGTTTAATGATTGTGTAATAAAGTTATTGAGACTTTGACCGTTTTTTAGTGCTCTGATATAAATTTTACGATGCAATGATTTAGGCAATCTTAAAACAAATTTACCCGAAAACGGTTTATCAGGTTCTTCACATCTTAATTTACAAAATTCAAGATAATCATCAACAGAATCCCTAAAAGCATTCTTAAGTTCCTTAACTGAAGTTCCTTGGAAAGTAATAACATCTTTAGTGTCTATGACTTCGCCATGAAAAAATCCGGCTTCATCATCAAACTCAATATGAGCAGTATAACCTTTGTAAGTCATAATTTTACTCCAGCTGTTATTAAAAATCTTCGTACAGATAAAAGTACACCTTTGTCAGTAATTTTTTGAGGATGCGGACGATGGAAAACAGCACGAACACCATTTAATGCAACTCTAATTCGTGAACCTCTACCTTCAGATACCTCGCTACCCAAAGTTTTGAATAGACTTTCAATTTCTTTCCAAGGAAGATCCGATTTTACAGGGTTGTGAAAAATTGAATGAAGAGTTTTTCTATTTTTCGCATTCATGTGATACTAATATATGATACTAAAGAATTAAAAACAATATTATCAAGAAAGGACTAACATTTACATTGGTACAACTATTAGGGCAGATCAAAAGGAGATTGATTCATATCATTAGATATTATTAATTATCAAATCAATAAAATATATGTTCAATCAAAACCCCTAATTATGGCTTTTTGTTTACTCATTCTTTTAATCAACTCTGTCTATACAATGGAATTGACATTAATTATTTAGATAAGATACGAGAAATGAGTTATTAAAATTATCCTAATCTTTAATTGACTCACTCACCCTCTTCCATAAATCAGTCAGACCGAACTTCGAGGCGAAATCCTCAATTAGTGTACGATCAATAATCTCACTTGAGTTTATTAGAATGCTTTCAATGTCTGAAAGATGTTTAGCTGAATGTCCTTCGTTGTAAAATTCCAATTTTTTAATAATTACATACTCCGGTGGAGCGACATAAAGTACGCTGTTTCCATAAGGGACCTCTTTCCTATTGTCGAGTCCCCATCTCTGGAAATCATCTTTGCCTACTAAATAAATATCTGCTTTGAAACCAGAATCATGATGAATCACATTAAAATGTCCTCGTTCCGACCGATTCATTTCATTCTGAATTATTTCTGCATGCGGTAAATAAAATTGTTCTTTCGGGAATGCTGCTCTAAAAGCATCAGTATCTGTTGCCTTGATCTCAAGAACAATATCAACATCATAAGTCAGACGTGGTTCACCATAAATAATTGAGGCGACTGAACCTGTGACAAAATAATTCAGCTTCAACTCGTTTAACTTAGAAGTAAATATTTTAAACAAATCAAGTTCTTGCATTCAAAAATATTTCTCTTAGCCTGTTTTCAATTTGTTCGTTGGTATACTCACTATACTGTAACTTAAGCCATGAGCGCTTTAGTTCTTTTGCACAGAAATAAAGTTGAAGTGAGGCATGTAATTTTTTTTCGGCAGACATTGACTTGAAACGGTTTTTCTCTTTCTCCTTAATATAGATTTTCACGTTTTTGGTTTCTTCTATTTTTTCAGTTGACATATCCGATCCTTAACTTAAATTTATATAAAATAAAACTTTGAGGCGAGAAGTATAAATAAAACTCGGACTTGAGATATACCTTTTTCTTCAGTCAATCTGTCTTACTTTCTTAATTCCTCAATACAGGATTTATTTTCTTCGAATTCTGAAATCTTGGTTCTGTTAACAATAATGTATCATTCCAACTCAAATGTCAGTATTCAAATCTTAACATGCAACACAGCGGGCGTTATTAAACCACAATGGTAGCAGCGCTTTTATGTTAATTAAAGAAATTTTGATGTTTATAGAATGAACTATATTTCAAAGCGCCAAGTATTTTCTTCATGGCTTTTAGATTTGTATTGTATTGTTTGCCGATATTCTTAATCTTGAATCAGTCATTATCTGATCTGAAAACTTCTGTTAATTGTTAAAACAATAGACTCATATCAGTACTTCGAAATACGTACTTCTATACAACTAAAAAATCATAATTAACCATGTCATATACAAATTTGAAACAAATTCTGAGAAATGCTGATTAACTGGAATTTTCAGATGTTCGATTTAAGTGAAGGAGGTCATTATAATTTAACTCTAAAATCTATTCTTTAACTTCGACAACATTTTTTGAAGAACTATTTTTTCTGATGAAAATTTCAATAACACTACTGTAAAACCTATTGTCAAATGTTCCGAAAAAGGCTCCATATAATATCATAAATAATATTCCAAGTATTGGATCTAAAATGAAAAAATTACCGGTGCCTTTATCATCTTCAACCCAATTGCCATATTTCCCCGGTTTTCTCTCTAAATAAAAAACTGTTTTCCCTTCCTTAACTGTAAATCCACCGGGTTCAATCTCATTAGAGGTACGAAAATAAATTCGATTGTTCAAAAAAGTAAATAGAGTAGTCAAAGCTATAAGTGACAAAATTATTTTTTTCATTGAGAGACTAATTTTATATACACTTTCCACTATTACAGGTTCTTTGACAAATCCATAATACATCATAATCCCTATGGCAGCACCTATTTGATTTAATAAAAAATCGTTAAAATCGAGATAGTCTGAAGACTTCTTTGTAAGATATAAATACTGGTATACTTCATCTATTATACCGAGAAGAGTCACTATTAATAATATCCTAATGATAAAGAATTTATCTTTCTTAGGATCAAGTGAAATTGCTAAAAGTATTGACAATATTGCAAACTGCGGGTAGTGAACTATCTCAATCGGAGCGGTTATTAAGTATCTATATGATAATATTACGGAGATAAATACAAACAGCCAATAGAGAAGAGTTGGAATTTTTCTAGTCCCTTTTATTAATCGGTAGACAACAAAAATTAATACAAATATTACAAGAAAAGCAGCAAACTGGTAAACATAATCCTTGGGAACGAATCTCCCATAATGGGTGTCTACCCAATCTGTAAGGATTTCTGTAACAACAACATGATATTGACTACAGAATGCCCAATAAATAATTGCAAGTATAAAAATCAGTAGTTTAGAAAATTTTATTTTCACTTACTTAAATAATCGTTTTAAAAATATTAAGGAATATTTCACACTATAAATAAAATTGATTGATCATTGTTCCACATAAATAATATTAAACACTCTAAAATTAAGTATACGGGGATCCGCAGGTACACTAATATTTTTAGATGAAGGAACAAGTTTTATTATATTATTCCCATCCTTTAAATTATTCTTATAGTTCTTTAGATTTATTTCAAAAATCTTTCTTGTTAGCAGTTTATTTTTATTTATTAATTTATCATTTAGGTACACATCGAGCTTTAGCGGCTCTCCACCGCAACTTGGACCAGGTTCCAAATCAAGTTTTAATGCCCCTAAATTATTGTCAGAATTTTTAAATATAATTTCAGCCGGCTTTTTTCCAACCCATTGAAATGACTTGCCGTCATAAGTTTCAAATGGATACCAACCATTGCCAAGATTTATCTTATTAAGATATGCATTATCAATAATTGTTTTTTGTGGAGACTCCGTTCCCATAAAAGAAATATTGAATACTCTATAATTCAATACTCTGGGATCTGAAGCTATCTTCGCATTCTCTGTTTCTGCTACTAGTTTTAAAATA